>Ga0326727_10002212_pt1 | contig 67979 bp, 48 predicted proteins | sample MB2enrmetagenome_FD_207643 | JGI IMG/M metagenome (GOLD analysis project Ga0326727, IMG submission 207643) | Lab enriched peat soil microbial communities from McLean, Ithaca, NY, United States - MB29MY | ecosystem: Environmental > Terrestrial > Soil > Wetlands > Peat | place: USA: New York...
GAGTCACTTTGAGCGTTCACAGAAATGCCCGAAAGACCTAAAAGCAGCGCCGCGACGGCCACCCATACTAGCCCCGGCGACGAGTTTTGAACCTTGGCGACAAAGGCACCCTGGAATTTCCGCAGATTCATCATTAGTCCCTCACTGTTTTATCTTGATCCCCTATTGCTTCTCATCCAGTCTATGATAAGTCATGACAAAACGAACTAAGATTAGAGGTCGAGCTTTCTCCGAGGAACCGCGCCCAGGGAATGCCAACCTGAAACTGACACCAGGGCAACGGACCACGGACAACTGACAACGGACACCGGACAGCACCTTTGTATTCTGCAATCCTTCTCGATCACTTCCACCACCCGCGCAACGTGGGTGAAATCGCGGATGCGTCGGTAGTGGTGGAAGCCTCGAACCCTGTCTGTGGCGATCTGATGAAGCTGTGGGCCATTGTTCGCGACGGCAGAATTCAAGAAGTAAAGTTCAAAGCCGCGGGCTGTGTGCCCTCCGTGGCGTGCGGCTCCTGGTTGACGGAGGCGATCCTGAGCAAATCGCTTGTGGAGCTCTCCGCTCTTTCTCCGGACGCCGTGGCTTCCGGGCTGGGCGGTTTGCCGCCCGCCTCACATCATGCGGCCGTGCTCGCCGTGGACGCCCTAAAGCGTCTGCTCGAGCAAATTCGCTACTCGACCTAAGGCCCATTCCCCACCCAGCAGGATTGTTGCACTGAGGTCTAGCTCAGCACGCGCTGACCTCCCGACGAAGTCGTGACAGGTTCCGATCGGCGCTACGAATCCTCCTTTCTTGAAGCTCTCATTGCGCTTTCCGCCCGCCTCCAGCGATAATACTATTCGAGGGCAAAAACCAAAATGAGCACATTTACTCCGTTTATGCACCCCCGTGACGAAATCCTGGCAACGATGGAGCGGATTTACGCCTACCGCATGACCACAACTTCCGGCGGCAACCTCTCGATTCGCGAGGATAATGGAGACATCTGGATTACTCCCACGCGAGTTGATAAGGGGACTCTGCGCCGCGATGACATGGTTTTGGTCCGTAAAAACGGCACCGTGGAAGGCCTTCATCCCCCTTCCTCGGAATTCCCCTTCCACCAGGCGATTTATCGCACCCGACCGGAGCTGCGGGGAATCGTGCATGCCCATCCTGTCGCACTGGTGGCCTTCAGCGTGGTTCACGAAGTGCCGAACACTCAACTCTTTCCCAAAGCCAAGTCCGTATGCGGGGAAGTGGCGTTTGCCCCTTACGAACTGCCGGGCAGCGAGGCGCTGGGGATAACCGTGGCGGAAAAGTTCAGCCAGGGGAGCGCCTGTGCCATTCTCGAGAACCATGGAGTGGTGACTGCCGGCGTTAACCTTGGTGAGGCGTTTCAACGGTTCGAGACTCTGGAATTCGTGGGCAGGACCATCATCAGGGGACGGCAGCTCGGCGAGGTTCGGTTTTTGACGGCGCAGCAAATCGAGGCCGCCGATCGGCGTCCCACCGTGCTGCTGGAATTTCCCCGGGAGAATCCCACCAGTCAAGAGAAGGACTTGCGCCGGAGGCTCTGCGAATTCGTGCGCCGGGCGTATCGCCAACGGCTCTTTATCAGCACGCAAGGAACTTTCTCCGTTCGCCTCGATGAAGCTTCGTTCTTGATAACTCCCTTTCAGGTTGACCGCGGTATGTTGGACCCGCAGGATCTGGTCCTGATCAGGAACGGCAGATGCGAGGCAGGGAAAACGCCGAGCCGGGCCACCGGCAACCATGAAGCCATCTATCGTCTTCACCCAAAAATTAACGCCCTCATCAATGCTTCCCCGATCAATGCCACGGCTTTCAGTGTGACCTGCGCCCCGCTGGAATCGCGGACGATCCCAGAAAGTTACCTTGTCCTGCGCCAGGTCGGGCGAGTGGAGTATGGACTGCAATTTCGGGATAGTGACGCGCTGGCCCAGCGGTGCTCTCCCCACCAGCCGGCTCTGCTTCTGGAAAACGACGGAGTGCTCGTCTGCGGTGGCGATATTCTGGAAGCTTATGACCGCCTCGAAGTCCTTGAGTCAACCGCCGAAGCGCTCATCGATTCCCGATTTATCGGGGCGCTCGCGCCCATGCCGGACAAAGCGATTCGGGCGCTGGAAATCGCCTTCCGGCAGGTGTGAGCCTTGCTACAAAACAGGAAATCAGATCAATTGCGCTTGCCTCATCCAGCCTTTCAAAGTATTGAGATCTTTTCGGATTGTCGCAAGAACCTGTGCCTTATCCATCGTTAATGTTCTGGCGCCGTTTTCCACTCCTCCGAGGGGATACTCAGTATGCAACTGCACCGGCCCGGAGAACTTGGCCGCTTTGATCATGGCGAGATACGCCGGGAAGTTCACCATTCCCTCACCCAATGGGCACCACAGGGGCTCCCACTCGCCTTTGGCGTTCTTGCCCCACTTGAAATCTTTAATGGCCACTCCCCTCATGAAAGGGGCCATCAGGCGCGCGCTATTGACCCATCCGCCCAATCCCCCCTCCACCGTGGCATGGCCGATGTCAAAATTCGAGCTCACCCACCGAGGGTCAAAGTCCTTAATCAGCACCCAAAGATCCCAGACGGACGCGCCTACCATGGAACCTGAATGATTGTGGTACATCGCACAGACTTTGTACTTCTCGTTCAATGCCGCCAACGTAGCCACCCGCTTCTTCAACTGTGCAAGCCGCGCCGGGACATCGATCAGTATGCCAGACGGCCTTTCGAGGCTCGCGTGGAAGTTCGATAGATTGGGCACCTCTTTATCATCTGACCAGGAGAACCAACCCCACCGGTAGCGAGGAATGCCTACCTCACTCGCGGTACGAATGATGGCTTCCGCGTCCGGAGAATTAACGTCAACGATTCCAGCGGTGATCATGGGAATTTCCAGGCCGGCATTGCGGACGATCTTCGCAACTTTGGGGAGTTCTTCCTGCACTCGCTCCGGCAGGACGTGTCCCCCTTGGCGTACCGTTAGGTCAATGCCGTCGAACCCCAATTCTGCCGCGGTCGCCGCCATTTGCTCCCCGTCGAGCCACTGCAAGTGTTTTGAAAAATAAACGATCGGCAGTCGACGAGCGGACTGGCTACCTCCTCCATCGGCTAACCCAAGACTAGGAAAGCTGGCCATCGCTCCCGCTCCAGCGACACCGCTTAGAAACTTCCGTCGAGATGAACCAACCCTATCATCCATCATGATTAGACCTCACATAGTAGTTTTGGTTGTGGCTGGAAAAGACGATCGCTCGCCCTCTAATTCGAAGCTGCAAGGCTATGCCGTCTCCCATTCCCCATGTCAGACTATACGTTTTCGGGCATCACCCAAGGCACCCGATAAGTCCGCTTCAGGTATTGATTTGCTTCGTTGTCATCTACAAAGGCCTCTTTGGCACTGTCGAAAATCACCTTCCGGTCCCCCAAGCGATAGGAGATGTTCGCCATGTGACACAAGGCCGCGGAAATATGGCCTTGCTCGACGTCGGCGTTGGGGTGTTTTCGATTATGGATACAACTGATGAAGTTATCTACATGGGCCGCCTGCATTGCGGAGTGAGTTTGCTTGTCGCTCGCAGTCTTCTGCCCGTCCCGGTCGAAGAGCTGCCATCCCCCACCTTGGCGGCCCAGAATCATCATGCCGTCGCTGCCATGGATTTCGATTCGGGTCCCAATGAAGGGATACCAATCGGGAAACTGGGTTGTACTTTCTCGCACATTGTTGGGCACCTTGATCATATAAGGTGTCCACCAGGTTTCTTCGAATACCAAGGTCAACCCGTCATACTCATAGGTGACAATCGAGGTGTCGGGGGTCTCCGCGATGTCCTTAAAGAAGAGCTTCCCCCCCGCATGGTGAACGGACTTGGGAAAAGACACGCCGAGAACCCCCCGGGCAAGGTCCAACTGATGAACTCCGTCGTCCGTCATGATCCCGCCATTAAAGTCCCAAAAGACCCTCCGGAAATACATGGGGTTGTAGGGCCGCAGTGGCCCGGGGCCTAACCACATGTCCCAGTCAAACCCTTCCGGCGGGGCGGAGTCTGGCGTTCTCTCCACAGGTGTCCGGTTCAACATGTTGTAAACACGCACGAGATGAACGCTGCCAAGTTTGCCGGATTGGATCACTTCGCGCGCCGTCCCAAAATATGAGCCGCTGCGATTTTGCATACCAACTTGCACTACCCGGTTGTACTTGCGCGCTGCCTCCACCATCTTCCGGCCTTCCCCAATGGCATTCGAAGCGGGCTTTTCCACATAGACATCCTTGCCCGCTTGACAGGCCAACACTGCGGCTAAAGAATGCCAATGGTCCGGTGTGGCGCATACCATGGCATCCACCTCCTTGTCTTCCAACATCCGTCGGAAATCGCCAACGGTCTTCGGCGTTTTCCCTTTCTTGTCCTGTACGACTTTCACGGCTCCCGGAAGCCTCTTGGCATTTACATCGCAGACGTAGGCAATTTCCACGTCCGGCCTCGAAGCAAAAAACGTGGTTAACTGAGTCCCTCGTCCCCCCACTCCCATAACCCCCACCACAACTTTGTCACTCGGCGCAACAGGCTTCGCCGCCGTACGCATTCCCGCCGCACCTAACGCGGCACTGAATCCGCCCTTGATACTCCGATCCAAGAATCGTCTCCTGGTGATTGCCATTTTGCACCTCCGGTTGAAAACCTGAACTCTTGCGACGCAGACATTGTAATGGCCTTGCGTCCCACCCAATTCAACGTCAGTTCTGAGTGAAATTCAAGTGCCTTAGAACCATGATGCAATAAGACGACTCGTGTGACCACAGCCCGTGAGGCCTCCCAGTTCAAGACATTTCCTGCACTCGCCTTTCAGCCGAATATCTCGAGGCGCTGTCCTTCCCGCCGCTCGGCGAAAATTCTCGACTAAAGACGGCGGAGTAAGCGAAAAAGCCTTACAATAATCCCGCTCGAAGCGTGATAACTTTGCATTGCCGGCTGGTGCGCGAATGGATCATGCGTGCCATTCTGCCCAGCGTCAGCCCAGGCATACGGCAAAGGTGAACCAAGCGATGATGCCCACTTTTTTGAGTTCTAAACGAACTGTTCGGAGGATCATTTTCCTTGGGGGCTTGGCCTTCAGCCTGATAGCACTGCGGGGGGTTGCGGCGCAACCCGCGGGCCCCACACCGAACCGCGCCCCGCTTCAGGCGAACGCCTTCGACCCACTGCCGCTCACTTCCGTCAAGCCCGCGGGCTGGCTGCTGCGCGAGCTGCAAATCCAGGCAAACGGCTTGAGCGGCCACCTCGATGAGTTCTGGCCCGATCTCGGCCCCGATAGCGGCTGGCTGGGCGGCACGGGGGAAAGCTGGGAACGGGGACCCTACTTCCTGGACGGGTTGGTGCCCCTGGCCTTTTTGACCGGCGACGAGCGATTGATTGCCAAGGCGAAAAAGTGGGTGGAGTGGACATTGGAGAACCAGCAGCCGGACGGCTGGATCGGCCCGGCGCGCATGACCGGCTGGTGGCCGAACTATGTCATGCTGAAAGTGCTCACGCAATATCAGGAGGCCACCGGCGATCCACGCATTATTCCGCTCATGCAAAAGTACTTCGCTTTCCAAGCCCGGCATCTGGACGAACGGCCGCTCAAAGAGTGGGCCATCTTCCGCTGGCACGACGAAGTGCTCAGTATTCTCTGGCTCTACAATCGCACCGGCGACCCGAGCTTGCTGGATCTGGCGCGCCGAGTGCATGACCTGGGACACGATTGGGAAGCGCAGTTCGCTGATTTCCGTTACACCGGCAAAACGGCGAAGACGGAGGGCACGCTCGCCAACCATGGAGTCAACAACGCTATGGCGATGAAGGCCGCCGCGGTTTGGTGGCTGCTGACAGGAGAGAAAAAAGATCGGGAAAGCCTCTCCCCAATGCTCGCCGCGCTCGACCGCCACCACGGCCAGCCGAATGGGATTTTCTCCGCCGACGAGCACTACGCCGGGCTTGATCCTTCGCAAGGGACGGAACTGTGCGCGGTGGTGGAGGCGATGTTTTCCCTCGAGACTGATATCTCCATTCTCGGAGATCCTTCGCTGGGAGATCGTCTGGAGAAGATCGCTTACAACGCCCTGCCCGGAACGCTGACGGATGATTTGTGGGCCCACCAGTATGACCAGCAGGCGAACCAAGTCATGGTCAGCGTGGCGAAGCGCCGCTGGTCGACGAACGGTCCTGATTCGAACATTTTCGGTCTGGAACCGAATTACGGTTGTTGCACCGCCAATATGCATCAAGGGTGGCCCAAATTCGCCGCCCATTTGTGGATGGCAACGCCGGATGGTGGTCTTGCGGCGGTCACTTATGGCCCCAGCGAAGTCTCCACGCGGCTTGCCGAGGGAAAGCCTGTGAGCGTTGCGGAGACGACCGATTATCCCTTTCGGGAAACCGTAAACCTCGAGGTGAAGACGACTCAGCCTGTGAAGTTTCCACTCGTGCTGCGGATTCCCGGCTGGGCGGCGGGCGCCACTGTGGCCGTGAATGGCCAGACGCTCGAGGGGGTGGAACCAGGAAAGTTCTATCGCGTGGAGCGGGAATGGAAGAGCGGCGACGCCGTGGAACTTCGTTTTCCCATGCATGTGGTCAACTCCACTTGGTACAACAACTCCATTGCCGTGGAGCGTGGGCCGCTGGTCTTTGCGCTTAAGATCGGTGAGAGCTGGTCGCATCTGCGGCAATCGGGACCAGCGACGGATTGGGAAGTCTACCCCACAACACCTTGGAACTACGCGCTGCTTATCGATCCGAAGAATGTGGCCCCGTCCTTCACCGTCACGGAACTTCCCGTGGGCCCTCAACCCTTCAGCCTGGAGGGCGCGCCCGTGGAGATTACCGCGAAAGCGCGGCGGCTGCCCGAATGGCAAATCGAGGACGACTCCGCGGGGCCTTTGCCCGTGAGCCCCGTAACCAGTAAACAGCCTGTGGAGACAATCTCGCTCATACCCTACGGCGCGGCCAAGCTGCGGATTACGGCGTTTCCGTTTACACAGAATTAGCGAGGCGCCGCTCCCCCCTACGATTTACTTCAGCGTGCGGATTAGCAACAGCGTCTGGTCATCGGTGCGAGGACCAAACCTTTCCAATTCTGCCAGGAGAAGGCTCGCAATTTCCTTCAGCGGCAATTTGGCGTGCTCATACAATGCACGTTCGACGCCTTCGAGGCCGAATTCCACCCCGGCAGAATTGGTGGTTTCCAGGATGCCGTCGCTGAGCAGGACGAATAAGTCACCGTGCTCGTGATGGACGGACGCGGACGTATAACCGGACAGGAACATGAGGCCAAGCGGGAATTGCTCCATCGTGCAGCGCTCAATTTTAGCCGTGGCAGCGCGGTAGTGAAGAATCGGCGGGTGGCCTGCGACCAAATATTCAGCGTCACCCACATCCCTGAATAGGGCGCACGCGAGCGTAGCGTACATTTCAGGTTTTTTTACGGCGGGCAGAACACGGTTGACAGCCTCAATCATGCGCGGAAGCGGCTGACCCTGATCACATCCCAGCCGCAGGGCCGTCTTCAGGTTTCCCATCAGCACGCCCGCCGGAATGCCGTGCCCGGAAACGTCGGCCACGCACGCCAGCCAGCCGGAATCGGCTGGAATGAGGTCGACCAGGTCGCCACCAACATCTTTGCTCGGGACGCTGACGCCGTAGGTCTCGATGGCGTATGTGCAGATGGTGATGGGGGGAACCAACGTTTCCTGTATCTCGTGCGCCAGTTCCAGTTCCGTGCGCACGCGGATTTGTTCCACGCCTTGCGTGTTCACGAACCTCACGAAAAAGCGCAATCCCAGCAGCATCGCCACTAGGATGCCGATCGCGTCAAACGCGATTCTGTGACCAGCCTCAGGGGAAACGGAGATCTGGGCTCCGCGTGGCAACCATTTCGATAAATACACCGCTACAGCCACCAGGGCAGCTACCAAGGGAAGGAGCTTGAACTGGTGGCGGTGCATGATCACGAAGAGAATGACGGCGTACAAACCGCATATCGCGGCAAAAACCAGCACCCCCCATTCCTTCCATTGCATCCAGCTGAAGAGGTCGAGAAAGAATCCCAGTGTGGCGTAGGTGCAGAACAAGCCGAGAAGCATTCCTGCCATGCTGCGGATCGGTAGGGCCTGCCAGTAGCGCGCCTGACTTTTGTCGAAGGCGCCAGCCGACAGGGGAAACAAAGTCCGCAGAACTTGTAACGTCATGCGGGCTAGCGTGGGCAGGAAGGCTTTACGGAAGCGTGAATTCGTCGTGTGGCGAGGTGCTTCGTTCATGGCAAAAGACTCCGCCGTCAATCGTCCGGTGATTGACCGGGGGCTTTCCCCATTGACAACAATCCAAAGTCAGGAGTCCCCATTTGACAGCTAAAGACCTACACCGACTGCCCTTCGTCGTCGTTCGTCTCGGCCGTGATTTCGTCCACTTCTTCTCCGGGCATAGCGGCCGGGGAGGACTTGTTGCCCCGCCGCATAGCTACAATACCGGTGCGCACCATTTCCAAGACGCCAAAGGGGCGCAGCACTTCCAGCAGGCCATCGATTTTGTCTTCACCGCCGGTGATTTCAAGGATGAGTGACTCCGGCGCAACGTCGACCACGCGCGCCCGGAAGACGTTCGCCAACTGGAGCACGTGGGAGCGTTGATCGTGCTGCGCGGCCACCTTGATCATGGCCAGATCGCGGGTGATGGCGGGCTCGTCGGTGATGTCTTCCACCAGAAGGACGTTAACCAACTTATAAAGGCTCGCTTCAATCCGGCGCGCCTGGTCCTGGTCCGCATCCACGGTAATGGTCATGCGGGAGACTTCCGGCTTTTCCGTGCGTCCTACCGTCAGCGAGTCGATGTTGAAGGCGCGGCGGCGGAAGAGCGATGCCACCCGCGTCAGGACGCCGGGCTTGTTTTCGACGTGGACCACAAAAGTTTTGAGCATGGCAACCAGTTGATTTAAGATTCAAAATTCAAGATCAAAATGAAAACCCATCTAAAATCACAAATCGCGAGTCCAGAATCCAAAATCGGCAATCGGCAATCGAAAATCCTACTCATCCTCGGCGGTTTCCACCAGCGGATTCGGGCGGCGGATCATTTCGTGCAGCCCCGCTCCGGCCGCCACCATGGGATAGACCGAATCTTCCTGCTCGACCTGAAAATCAATCAGCATCGGTCCTTCGTGCCGGCGCGCCGATTGCACCGCGGGCACCACTTGCGAACGCTGCGTCACCGCCGTGCTGCGGATTCCATACGCCTCCGCCAGCTTGCAAAAATTGGGGCTCAGCAACGGGGTGGATTCGTAATTGCGCTCGTAGAAAAACTCCTGCCACTGCCGCACCATTCCCAGGTAGCCGTTATTGATGATGGCAATGTGGATTTTCAGTTTCTCCTGAACGAGGGTGGCCAGCTCGCCCATGGTCATTTGGAAGCCGCCGTCGCCGACCACCACCCACACTTCCGCCTCCGGGCGAGCCACCTTGACTCCGATGGCGGCGGGCAGCGCGAACCCCATGGTGCCGAGGCCGCCGGAAGTGATCAGCGAGCGGGGGGCTTCGTGCTTGAAGTATTGCGCTTCCCACATCTGGTGCTGGCCGACGTCGGTGACCACGACGGTGTCGGCGCCGCGGGTTTCCTGCCACAAGTCGTTGATCACGTGCGCCGCGTAGAGGTGCCCGCTGTCAGGCAGGTTCTGGATGTCCCGCACCGCGGCATCGCCTTTCAAGCCGTCGATGTAAGTCCGCCACTCACTACAGTCGATCGGCTGGAGGCGGGGCAACAGCTCGCGCAGGACTTCTCGCAGATCGCCAATGAGTGCCACATCCACTTTTACGAGTTTGTTGATTTCCGAGGGATCGATCTCCACTTGGATTTTCCGCGCTTTGGGCGCGTAAGTCTTCAGGCTGCCCGTGACGCGGTCGTCAAAGCGCATGCCCAGGGCGATCAGCAAGTCGGCATCCTGGATGGTGTGGTTCACCCAAGCCTCGCCGTGCATCCCCATCATGCCGAGATTGAGCGGGTGGGAGGCCGGGAACGCGCCGAGGCCGAGTAGCGTCAGCGTGACGGGAATCCCCGTGCGCTCGGCCAGCTCGCGAACCTCGTTCATGGCGCCGGAGAGGAGGATCCCGTGCCCGGCCAGGATTACCGGCCGCTTCGCTTCCTGCATCAGTTGCAGGGCCTTGGAATAATCTTCTGAAGTGGGCGAGAGATCGGGTCGGTAGCCAGGCAATTGCGGTTTCGCCGCTTCCCAATCGAATTCGCACGAGGACTGCTGCGCGTCTTTGGTGATGTCCACGAGGACGGGGCCGGGACGCCCCGAGCGAGCCACATAGAAGGCTTCACGCAGCGTGCGCGCCAGTTCGCTCGCGTGGGTCACCAGGTAGTTGTGCTTGGTGATGGGCAGGGTCACACCGGTGATGTCCGTCTCCTGAAAGGCATCGGAACCGATCAGCTTGCTGCCCACTTGGCCGGTAATGCAGACCACCGGGGAAGAGTCCATCATGGCCGTGGCGATGCCCGTCACCATGTTCGTGGCGCCCGGGCCGGAGGTCGCCACCGCCACCCCCACGCGCCCGCTGGCGCGCGCGTACCCGTCCGCCATGTGGGTGGCGCCCTGCTCGTGCCGCACCAGCACGTGGTGGATCTCGCTGTGCGTCAGCGCGTCATAAGCAGGAAGAATCGCTCCGCCCGGATAGCCGAAGACATGCTTCACGCCTTCCCGCTCCAGGCATTCCCAAAGGATCGCCGCCCCTGTCTTGACCATGTTTCCCACTCCCTCTCCATCCGTTTGGCTTTAGTCGCCTGTGCCAAGCCCCTTCCTGCATTGTACCTTAGGCTGGGGTTACATGGTGAAACTCCTCTCACAGAATTAGCCGTCAGCGGTCAGCTATCAGCCATCAGCTTGTTGCCTAGCCCCACTTCCTGGCCTTCTTGACTCCGAACCGGCCAGCCGGCACTTGGCCCCTCATTTGGTGCTTTTCCTTCAAAGGCCTTCCGGACTCGCCCCGACTCAAAAGCAATTTGGCCATCTCGTCCTCAAAACCCAGTCGAAAATACAGAATGTCCCATTTCTCCTGATTTTGGATAATAACCTTTCTTTTCATCAACATCGTGGAGAGAAGAGTGTAACTACCTTTCCTTTCATCAAGATCGTGGAGAGGCGGAAAACTGACATTCTTTCTATATTTGTTTTCAATAAGTTATAGAACATTGGCCCCAATTTTTTATCCCCCCTTTTTTTCACGACGCTGGCCACTTCTGGTAGAGTAACTATTTTATTTTCAATAATATAGATTTTTTTGTGGTTATCGCAATTCATCGCTAACCCCTTTTGTTTCTAGTACATCATGGAGAATTACGCTCCTTTTTTCTCCCCGACTCCCGACCTTCAAGCTAACTCCTTGCATTTGAGTGAGATAAAGTTTTGAGACATTTTGGCGCAAAACAATAAACCCTTTCATTTCTATAATATCATGGAGAGCCGCGGTATTTCGTCGTGCTGGATGGCGCCCGTCCCGACGATTGGTGAAGGATGGGATCTGCATTCCTCCTTAAGCTTGCGGCGGAGATTTGAAAGGAAGCCCCCAGCCCTGAGTCCCAAATCCCTAGCCCTCAGCACTTGACACCTGGCATCTAGTACAGATCCCTAGCCCTACTGCGCGATTTCACGCGAAACAATCTTCCATCGCATACCCAAGCACGATGCATTCCATTGTCGGGAGCGATAAGTGACCGATCGGTAAAAACTGGGTGGAGAGGTGACGAATTGTCATGTACAGGGGCGAGCCGCGGGCCAATGTGCGGGATTGCGCAGAGCGCAGCTCTGCGATTGGCGTCCAGCTCCCGCGCTAAAACGCTTCGTTACACTTCCGCAAATCTCCTCACATTTGAACCGGTGCGCTTTCAAGGCTGTTTTGGCTCAGCCGAGAGCTCCTTGGCCTTGGCGCAAGAGTTGAGGTTATTCGGGGCAAGTTGACAGGCTTTCTGGTACTCCTCAAGAGCCTCCTCGCGCTTGCCCTGTGCCTCCAGCCCGGCGCCGAGGTTGTTATGAGCTTTGGCATAATCCGGCTTCAGGCGTAACGCTTCCCGAAATTCCGCAATGGCCCCCGCCATGTCCCCCTTGTGGCGCAGGGCCACGCCGAGGTTGTTGTGAGCTTCGGCATAATCCGGCTTCAGGCGTAGCGCTTCCCGATATTCCGCGATGGCCCCGTCCACGTTCCCCTTGTCGTCGAGGGCCACGCCGAGATTGTTGTGAGCATCGACATAATCCGGCTTCAAGCGTAGCGCTTCCCGATATTCGGCAATGGCTCCCTCCGCGTCCCCCTTCTTGCTCAGCTCGGTGCCGAGGTTGTAGTGGGCTTCCTCATCATCCGACTTCAGGCGTAACGCTTCCCGAAATTCCGCAATGGCTCCGTCCGCGTCCCCCCTGTCGCCGAGTGCGCCGCCGAGGTTGTTATGAGCTTTGGCATAATCCGGCTTCAGGCGTAGCGCTTCCCGATACTCCGCAATGGCCCCGTCCCTGTCCCCCTTGTCGTCGAGTGCGAGGCCGAGGTTGTTGTGAGCGTCGGCGTCGTCCGGCTTCAGGCGTAACGCTTCCCGATATTCGGCAATGGCCCCGTCCCGGTCCCCCTTATTGCTCAGCGCGACGCCGAGATTGTAATGAGCCTCGGCATAATCCGGCTTCAAGCGGAGCGCTTCCCGAAATTGCGCAATGGCGCCGTCCACGTCCGCCTTGCCATAAAGCGCGGTGCCGAGTTCGAAGTGAGCTTCGGCATATTCCGGTTTCAGTCGTATCGCTTCCCGAAATTCCGCAATGGCTCCGTCCATGTCCCTCTTTTGCCGCAGGGCGAAGCCAAGGTTGTAGTGAGCTTCGGCATAATCCGGCTTCAGGCGTAACGCTTCCCGAAATTCCGCAATGGCTCTGTCCGGGTCCACCTTCTGGGCCAGCGCGGTGCCGAGGTTGTAGTGAGCTTCGGCATCATCCGGCTTCAGGCGTAACGCTTCCCGATATTCAGCAATGGCCCCGTCCACGTCCCCGTTGTGGAGCAACTCGATGCCGAGGTTGGTGTGAGCATCGGCATAATCCGGCGTCAGGCGTATCGCTTCCCGATGTTCCGCGATGGCGCCCTTCATGTCTCCCTTGCGGCCCAGCGCGTTGCCGAGGTTGTAATGGGCTTCCTCATAATCCGGCTTCAGGCGTAACGCTTCCCGATATTGCGCAATGGCTCCGTCCACGTCCCCTTTGTCGTCGAGCATGTTGCCGAGGCTGAAGTGAGCCTCGGCATAATCCGGCTTCAGTCGTAACGCTTCCCGATATTCCGCAATGGCGCCGTCCAGGTTTCCCTTGTGCTCCAGCGCGACACCGAGGTTGTAGTGGGCTTCGGCATAATCCGGGTTCAGACGTAACGCTTCCCGAAATTCGGCAATGGCGCCGTCCAGGTCTCCCTTGCGGCCCAGCGCGCTGCCAAGGTTGTAATGGGCTTCCTCATAATCCGGCTTCAGGCGTAACGCTTCCCGATATTCCGCGATGGCGCCGTCCGCGTCCCCCTTGTCATCGAGCTCGAGGCCGAGGTCGTTGTGAGCGTCGGCATCGTCCGGCTTCAGGCGTAACGCTTCCCGATATTCCGCGATGGCTCCTTCCCGATCTTCAGCAATGGCGCCGTCCAGGTTTCCCTTGCGGCCCAGCGCGCTGCCGAGGTTGTAATGAGCTTCGGCATAATCCGGCTTCAGGCGTAACGCTTCCCGAAATTGCGCAATGGCGCCGTCCAGGTTTCCCTTGTGGTCCAGCGCGTTGCCGAGGTTGTTGTGAGCTTCGGCATAATCCGGTTTCAGGCGTAACGCTTCCCGAAATTCCGCAATGGCACCGTCCAGGTCTCCCTTGCGGCCCAGCGCGTTGCCGAGGTTGTCGTGAGCTTCGACGTAGTCCGGCTTCAGGCGTAACGCTTCCCGATATTCTGCAATGGCTCCGTCCAGGTCTCCCTTGCGGCCCAGCGCGTTGCCGAGGTTGTTGTGAGCTTCGACGTAGTCCGGCTTCAGGCGTAACGCTTCCCGATATTCTGCAATGGCTCCGTCCACGTCCCCCTTGTCGTCGAGCGCGTTGCCGCGCGCGAAGTGGTCCTCGGCGGTGGGGGATTGGGCCCACGCGGGCCCCACCATGGCAAGCCACCCGAGACTGCAAGCGAGCGCAGCAACACTGAGCCGTAACTTCCCTTTGTGCCTCACGCCGCCCAAGAGTGCACCCGAAATTTGAGTTTTCATTTTGCCCAATCAGCAACGTACACCCGGCCGCTGCAAAATGCGAGCGAGAATTTCCATTGTGCACTTACCGCCGACCCAAGACATCTTCTGAATGCAACGGATCCGAAACCAAGGGAATCGGCCCCCTACCTGTCCGAGCCCCTTCAGGGGAGAAAGAACATGGTCCAGAAACCACTGGCCATGGCTTGAATCTACCCGCTGTTTACTTGCTGGCCGCGGCTTCATTGCTTGATGATGGTGCCATCGTACTGCCGGATTTCTCCCCATCCGCCGTTGAGGTGGTTAGGCCCGTCGCGGAAGGGATACTTGGCAGCGAGCTGCTCATTCACTTCAATGCCCCACCCCGGCGAGTCGCTGGCCCACAAATAACCGTCTTTATAAGCTGCACAGCCCGCGAAGATCTCAGCTTCCACGCCTTTGATAATGCCTCCTTCCTGGATGCCGAAGTTCCAACTGGCCAGATCCAGGTGCAATTGCGCCGTGTGACCTACGGGCGAGACGTCCCCGGGGCCGTGCCAGGCGGTTTTGACCCCGAATTGTTCGGCCAGGATGGCGATCTTTCGCGCCGGCGTCAGACCTCCGGCTTGCGACAGGTGGACGCGGATATAATCGATCAGGCGCTCGGCAATCAGTGGCTGCCACTCGTGCGGGCTATTGAAGAGCTCGCCCATCGCGAGCGAGGTTGCGCACTGCTGCCGGATCTGCCGGAAATAGTCGATGTCCTCAGGTGAGAGGACGTCTTCCAGATAAAACAGGCCGATCGGCTCGAGTTGCTTGGCAAATTGGACGGCCTGGTGCGGGCCCACGCGTTCATGCACGTCGTGAATCAGTCCGATTTCTTCACCCAATTGTTTCCGGCACTCTTCCAGCATTTGCCGCGTCCGGCGCATGTAAGGATCGGGCTCAAACACAGCGCCATCGTGCAACCCCTTCGCCCCAGGGCCGACCCGCGGGCCGTACACGGCCATACCGGGTACGCCAATCTGCACTTTAATACACCGAAACCCTTTTTCCATGGCTTCGCGGACGCGATCGATGACCTCCGGGGTTTCCATGCCGCCTACGGTGGCGTAAGTCAACGCCGCTTCGCGCGCTTTGCCGCCCAGCAACTGGTAGACCGGCATGTTGGCCTGCCTTCCCTTGATGTCCCACAGCGCCTGGTCAACCCCGCTGATGGCATTGTTGAGCACCGGGCCGTTGCGCCAATACGAACTGTTGTAGCAGGCCTGCCAGGTATCCTCGATGCGGTCCGCCGGCTTCCCGATCAGGAAAGGCTTGAGATATTTTTCGACCGCGGGCACCACCAGATCGGCGCGCTGGGTAAAGGTCGCGCAGCCGTACCCATAAAGGCCATCTTGGTCGGTGAGAATCTTAACCACCACCAGGCGCACGCCCGACGGCTGCGTGGTGATCACTTTGATGTCTTTGATCGTGGGCGACGGCAACCCGCGTACGGCGCGCGCCACTTGCTCATCTGCCGCAAGGCGCTGCGCCGGCAAAACCGCGCCGAGGGTTCCCGCCACAGCAATTTGACAACATTCTCTTCTATTCATGAGAGGCTCCCTCCAGGGCAAGATTTCGGCCACAAAATTAATACGCCCCGATTAGATTGGCTAACTGCGAATCTGGCTGCCAGCAAGCGTAGCGCGGACCTCCGCTGTCTGAGGTCCGCGGCTCTACCGAGGTTCGAACAAGTCCTCTACCTTTCCTAACCAGTGGTATTATCGCCCTGCAATGAGGAGGATGGCATGGCAAATCTGCATCGACCCACGAGAAGGCAGTTTGTTTCTACGGCAGCCGCAGCAGCGGGAGCCGCGCTTCTGCCCAACGCGGCTTTGGCGAGTCCGGTTCAGAACGCGGCGGCGGGCACAGCCGAAAAGGGGCAGGGCACAAGCAGCAGAGAGAAAATCCCCTGGAAGGTAGAGCCCTTCCCTCTGTCGCAGGTCCGTTTGCGCAAAGGCCCGTTTTTGGACGCGCTGGAGGCGGACCGGCGTTACCTGCACCTCCTACCCTCCGAACGGCTTCTGTACACCTTTCGGGTGAACGCCGGACTTCCTTCCTCGGCGCAACCCTTGGGAGGGTGGGAGAAGCCTGACTGTGAACTGCGGGGCCATTTTGCCGGAGGCCACTACTTGTCGGCCTGTGCGCTGATGTATGCCAGCGCTGGCGACACTGAGTTGAAAGAAAAGGCTGATGGGATGGTCACGCAGCTCGCCGATTGTCAGAAGGCGCACCAGAATGGTTACCTCAGCGCGTTTCCGGAAGAGTTTTTCGATCGTCTGCGCGAGGAGCGAAAGGTCTGGGCGCCCTTCTACACCTACCACAAGATTATGGCGGGCCTTCTGGATATGTACGTCCACTGCGGAAACGATCAGGCGCTCGCTGTGGCGGAAGGCATGGCCGATTGGGTCAGGCATTGGCAGGAGAGCATCAGCGACGAGCACCTGCAACGGATTCTCCAGACAGAGTTTGGTGGGATGAATGAAGCTCTCTGCAACCTTTATGCCCTGACGGGAGATCGACACTACCTGAACTTGGCGGGCCGATTCGAAAAGAGCATGTTTTTTGATCCCCTGGCCGCGCATCGCGATGAGCTGAAGGGGATTCACGCCAATACCCACATCCCGCAGGTCATCAGCGCTGCCCGCCGCTATGAACTGACCGGCGAAGAACGTTATCGCGAGATCGCCGCCTTTTTCTTCCGCACCGTCACCACCGACCGAATCTATTGCACCGGCGGCACGAGCAACCATGAATATTGGCGAACACCTCCCGGAGACCTCTCGACGGAACTGGGAAAAACCACAGAGGAGTGTTGCTGCGGGTACAACATGCTCAAGCTGGCGCGCCACATTTACGGATGGACGGCGGACCCGCGCGTGCTGGACTACTATGAGCGCACGCTTTTCAACAGCCGGTTGGGCACGCAAAGTCTCCCAGATGGCGGGATGAGTTACTTCCTCCCGCTGGGTTCAGGATATTGGAAATATTTCAATACGCCCTATAACTCATTTTGGTGTTGCACCGGAACGGGCGTCGAGGAGTTTGCCAAGACTGCCGACACCATTTACTTTCACGACGACCACGGCATCTTCGTCAATCTTTTCATCGCTTCGGAGGTGAGCTGGCCGGAAAAAGGCTTGCGGCTGGAACAACAAACCAACTTCCCCGAGGAAGAAGGCACGGCGCTGGTGTTTCACACCGAGCGGCCCCTGGAAATGGCTCTTAACATCAGAATTCCAGCGTGGACCGCGAGCGGCGGCGCGATTAAGTTGAACGGAACGGCGCTGCCCGCGTTCGCAAGCCCCGGCAGCTATTTGACGCTAAATCGAACGTGGAAGGAAGGTGACCGCGTGGAGGTGCGCCTCCCCATGAGCTTGCGCATAGAGACTTTGCGGGGCGATGAGACTCAGCAGGCCGCCATGTATGGCCCGCTGGTTTTGGCGGGCCGGCTGGGGGCGGAAGGCCTTACGAAGGAGATGTCTTACCCGGAGAACGAAACACCTCCCGGTGAACAGATCTTTGCTCCCGTCATCACCACCAGCCGCAAGGACCCGGTGGGCTGGCTGAAACCCGTCGCAGGCCAGCTGTTGACTTTTCAAACTGTGGGACAGGAAAAGCAAATTACCTTGATCCCGCTTTACAAACTGTTCGGCGAGCGTTACGCCGTGTATTGGAAAACGGCCTCCACGGAGAGTTGAGAATATGGCTATCCATGTGGAGACTTGAAATTCAGCGCACTTGCGTGGATAGTTGTGGAGGAGTGCCAATAGGTCCAACGGACAGGCGAGCTGAGCTAGGGAAAAGGAGTTCGTATGAAAAGAAGGGCATTCCTAAAGAAGTCCATGGTGGGAGTTAGCGGGCTCGCGGGGGTAGGTTATGCGGGTTTGACGGTGGGGGAGTCCAATAAGATGAGTGAGCAAATTGCTGAACCAGAGGTTAAGCCGGGCGATCGAGTCGGGCGCCCCGTCCGAATCACCAGTATCAGTTTTCCCAACGGTGTGCCTCTGGACGAAATCGCCGCGCGCGTGGACGCCGCAGGTTCGGCTGGCGTGGATGTGATCGCCCTACCGGAGCTCTGCCGAGGTGAGGACGACAAGAGCCGAGAAGCTCTGCACGGCCCTACGGTGACGGCCATGGCTGCCCTGGCGAAGAAACACCACACCTATATGGTCTGCCCCATCGGTCGGCGGGAGAAGAACCTCAATCTAAATACCGCGGTGCTGCTGGATCGAAGTGGCGAAGTGGCCTGCACGTACGACAAAGTTTTTCCCTACTGGTCGGAGTACGATGTTCGCCCCCCGACAGATGTCGGCGACGACGCACGAGTTTACCGTGCGGACTTTGGGGTGCTGGGCTTGGCGATCTGCTTTGACGTTAACTTCCCCGAAGTTTGGAAACGCTTGGCTGATAAAGGGGCTGAGGTGGTGATTTGGCCCAGCGCGTACTCCGCAGGCCGGTCCCTGCAAGCTCACGCGATCAATCACCACTACTATATTGTTTCTTGCACTCAAACCCGTGATTGCCTGGTGTACGACATTACCGGCGAGAAGCTTTTTTACAACAAAAGCGAAAAAGTAAACGTGGCCTCTGTCACATTAGACCTGGATCGCGGACTCTATCACGAGAATTTCAATATCGCGAAGCGCGACAAGTTGCTAAAAGAGCACGCCGAGGATGTCGAGCTGGAGAAAGGGATGGAATTGGAGCAATGGTTCGTCCTCAAAGCCAAGCGGCCGGGAGTGAGCGCGCGCGAGCTGGCAAAGCAGTATGGACTCGAGGAGATCAGGCGTTACCTTGACCGCAGCCGGCGTTCGATTGACGAGCGCCGAGGTTGGCAATATGAAGCAAAGGTCCTGTTCCCCGATTTGGATGGAGCGGCCCTTAAGGCCTTAACGAATTCAGCGAAAGCCGCAAGAGCTTCTCGAACAACTGGCTAGTTTGCGGGCTGGCGCAGACAGTGGGCACTGGACCGAACGTGCACCGTAGCCACCGCGCTTTGCTGCGCCAGCGAGCGCCCTGCGCCCGTAGCCTTCGGGCGGTGGCAACAGCCCCGATGGCCTAAAGCAGCTCCACTCGGCGGTCGGAGACCGCCTCTAAAACGTATATTGTCGTTCCGTTTTGCCGAACCTAATCGGAGGGTTCGTCGCATGAACTGGCTTACTTCCGTCTTGGTTGCAGTTTCGTGTGTGGTTGTGGTAGTGGCGCAGGCGCCGGATGAAAACTCCACCGCAGCGCGCCGGGCGCACCTGAAGGCTGCGCTCCAGGAGGAGTGGGAATACCGGCTGCGCACTTATCCTGAGCTTGCCACGGCCGTGGGCGACAACCGATATAACGACCGCCTCAGCGATTATTCGCCGGAGTTTTTCGCCGGGGAAGTCGAGCACGCGCGACAGGCGCTCCACACTTTCGAGGCGATTGACACCACCGGCTTCCCGGAGCAGGAGCGCTTGAGCAAGGCCTTGATGATCCGGGATCTGCGCGAGCAAATCGAAGGTGCGCGATTCAAGGACTGGGAAATGCCCGTCAACCAGATGTATGGAATCCACCTGCAATATGCGAGCTTACCCTACGGCACAACTTTCCACTCCGTAAAAGACTATCAGGATTACATCGCCCGTTTGCACCGGCTTCCTCGCGTTCTTCAGCAGGCCACCGCGAACATGCGGGCCGGCCTGCGCGACCATCTGGTCCCTCCTCGCTTCCTGCTGGAGAAGGCTGCCCTCCAGGCGCAGGACATCGCGGGGAAATCTGCGGAAGACAGCCCGTTCACCCAGCCGGTGCGGAAATTTCCCCCCGGCATTTCCGGGGCGGAGCAAAAGCCTTTGCGCGACGCGGTCTTGGCCGCGGTCAGCGAGGAGGTGGCGCCGGCCTACGCGCGATTGGCGGGATTCCTGCGCAGTGAGTACGCGCCGCAGGGCCGCACCGAATATGGCGTCTGGGCGCTGCCCGACGGCGAGGCCCGCTATCGCTTCGACATAAAACAAATGACGACGACCGACATGGGCCCGGAGGAAATCCACCAAATGGGGCTCAAGCAGGTGGCGGAGATTGAAGCGGAAATGCTGAAGCTCGCTCGCCAGCAAGGTTATAACGATTTGGCCAGCTTCAATGAGCACATTCGAAAGGGGCCGCAATTTTACGCGAGCTCAGGTGAGCAGCTTTTGGGTTTGTACAAGCATTACACTGATCAAATGTACGCCAAGCTTCCGCAATTGTTCGGCTGTTTGCCCAAGAATAAACTGGACGTGGTCCCCATGGAGGCCTTCCGCGCGGCGAACGCGGTCCCCGCCGATTACTCGATTGGCGCAGGTGATGGCTCGCGTCCAGGGCGTATCAACGTCAACGAATACGACCCGCGCCATCGCCTGCTGCTTAATGTGGAGGCCATCGCCTACCATGAGGGCATCCCCGGCCACCATCTGCAATTCTCGATCGCCCAGGAGCAAACGGACCTGCCCGCCTTCCGCCGTTTCTCCTCCTATACCGCTTACTCTGAGGGGTGGGCGTTCTACGTAGAGCGGTTGGGCAAGGAAGTGGGCTTCTATCAGGACCCCTATAGCGAATACGGGCGATTGGAGAATGAAATGTGGCGCTCCGTCCGCCTGGTGGTAGATACGGGCGTGCACGCCAAACAGTGGTCGCGCCAGCAGATGGTGGACTTCTTCCGCCAACATACCGCGATGGACGAGCCGAATATCGAAACGGAAGTGGACCGCTACATCGCCTGGCCGGGACAGGCCTTGGGCTATAAGCTCGGGCAGATGAAAATTATCGAGCTGCGTGAGCGCGCCCGGCAACAACTCGGCGCAGGCTTTGACTTGCGAGCTTTCCACGATGCGCTGCTCGGCGATGGCCCGTTGCCCTTGGAAGTGCTGGAAGCAAACATGGACCGGTGGATTGCCGCGCAAAAAGGCGGGGGATCGCAGTAGAAGCGTAGCGCGGACCTGCACAGTAGGCCCGCACTACACCCTTATTCTTCTTACCAAGATCGGAGAAACTGATGAAACAAAAATCGGCGGGGTTGCCGGTTAACCGGCGTCAATTTCTGGAAGGGCTCGCCGCAACGGCCGTGGTGTTGACCGCGGACAGCGGCGCGGCGCTAACAGCGGAGGCGGTGGAGGAAGTTTTCCTGGTGCCCAACTTTCACCCTGCCAGTTGCGGGTGGCTGGCGAATTTTTCAACCGAACGCCTCTATTGCGCGAACAGCTACCTCGACCATCTTGATCGCGTCCGCGACGACCCTGATTACAAGTTCGTGCTTTCGGAAGTCAATAATATGATTGCCATTATGAATTTTCGTCCGGAACGGGTCGAGGAGCTCAAGCAGCGGGCGAGGGAAGGCCGAGTGGAGCTGGTCAACGCGAACTTTCTGGAGATGACGGTCAACCTGGCCGGCGGCGAAGCGCTGATCAAGCAAGGCGTGGAGGGATCACGCTGGCAGGAGCAGGTGATGGGAATCCATCCGCGTTTTATGTGGATAATTGATACCTGCGGCTTCCACGACCAGATGGGCCAAATCACCTCGGGCTTGGGTCTGGATGCCATGGTTTATGAGCGTGAGAATAAGCTTCGCGACAAGATGCATTGGGTGGAGTCGCCCGATGGTTCGCGCGCCCTCGCCCTCGCCCCCGATGGTTACGCGGCGTTCGGCGAGTTTTTCAAAACGCGCGATCCGTTGACGGCCGAGGAGTTGAGGAAGCTGGGTGAAGAAGCGGACCGGTGGGCGAAAAAGGCGCCCGGCACCGCACCGGGGTTGATTTTGGGTGGGGGAGGCGACTACAGCGTGGCCCCGCTCCGCAAGGAATACCCGAAAGAATTTTTCGCGCCGTGGAACGCCGCAAATCCCGGAATCAAGATTCGCATCGCCACCTTGAGCGAATACGTGGACGCGGTTCTGCCGGGAATCAAATCCGGCGAGATTGGATTGCGGACGATGAACGGCGGAACGGGCTACACGTTCGATTCTTTTTGGATCGAATGCCCGAAGATCAAAACCTGGTTTAGGAAAAATGAACAGGCGCTGCAAGCGGCCGAGATCCTTGCCACGATCGCCAGCATTGAACACGGCTTTGCCTATCCCGCCCAGAACCTCTACGAATCGTGGATTCTGATGCTGCTGAGCATGGACCGCAATACGCTGTGGGGCTCGGCCGGCGGCATGGTCTTTGAGGATGAGAAATCGTGGGATGTGCGCGACCGCTTGCAGTATGTCGAGACAAAAAATCAGGAGGTTCACACGGCGGCTCTGAACGCGATCGCCCCTGCCGGCGATGGGATCGTCCTTTTCAATTCCGTTAACTGGGAACGGCATGATCCGTTCTTCGTGGACATGCCGGCCGGGACAAGCCCGCGAAAGTCCCTGTGCCAAACCTCTCCTGACGGCAGAACACTTTGCAGCGTCTCCCTGCCTTCCGTAGGGATTGAGGGGATAACCCTACTCAGCAAGAGCCCGGCGCACTCCCGGAAGATTGCGCCTCCACAGAGCATCGAAACGCGCTACTACTCAGCGCGGATCGACTGGAAAACCGGTGCACTGGTGAGCTTGAAACTCAAACCTTCAGGGCGGGAAGTCTTGGGCGGACCGGCGAACGTCGTCGTGGCAGAGAAACCGAAACCGCAGAAAAACGAGTACGGCGATTTCATGAGCGCGCGGCCGGACCGCCAGCGGCTGGCCACGTCGAGCGATTTCACGCCAACCATCGCCGTCTCCACCGGACCCGTCGCGACAATCCTCGAGATTACCGCCAACTTCTACGGCGGCGCGTCCTCCCGCCGGGTGATGCGATTCTATGAGGACTACCCGCGAATCGATTTTGAAACCGATGTGCAGGATATTCCGGACATCACCGTTCTCGTGGCGGAATTCCCGCTGGCGGAGGAGATTACCGAGGTCCGTCGCGGCATCCCCGGAGGCTTTTCGCACGGAGCGTGGTCGAAGCCGAACCCCGATCTGGTGGGCTGGACAAAGGGCATTGTGCCGACGATCCGCTGGATCGATTACAGTTTGGCAGGAGGAGGAGGGGTGGCGATCTTTGACCACGGCCTCACGGGGCGGGAGCTAAATGAAAAGACTCCTATTATTTATTTGCTGAATGCTGTGGATAAGTATTATGGGTACCCAAACTCATGGCTAAGCGGCAAAGGCCGCCATCATTTCGAATACGCGCTCTATGCGCATGAGGCAGAATGGGCCGAAAGCCGGATTCCACAAATGGCGTGGGAATACAATTGCCCACCACTTTTGGCCACGCTCAGTGAAGCGATGGCTGCGCAGTCGTTCGTACGAACCTCAGAAAATCTGATCATGGAAGTGATGCGCCGGGAAGGCAGCGAAATCGAGATGCGCCTTGTCGAGTGCCGGGGTGTGGCAGGCACGGCTGAGGTAACCCTCAATCTCCCGCACCAAGGCGCGGCGCTGACCAACCTGCGGGGCAAGAACCCGCAAGCCCTCGAAGGGAGCGGCCCGCATTATCAGTTTCCGGTGCGGCCGCAGCAGATTGTGACCATCCGCTTCCGAGCCTCATCCGCAGTCGGTGACATCATTCCTGTAACCTCGTGGGATAAGTTCGTGCCGGAACCGAAGCGCGCGGCGCTTCATGTTTATCGGCCGTTCAAGGGCCACCCGCCCCGCGGGGATGAACCGCAGCCGTAGCCGTCGAATTCCAAGCGACGCCAATCAGGCTGAGCCTGCGAGGTGGAGTGCCTCATTTCAGATCGACGACGTATAGCTTGCCGTCAGTATGCCACGCTCCGCCGGTGGCCGTCATGCCGCTGCTAAGCGGGTTGGGAGGGGCGATGAATTCGGCGGCTTGGACGCCCCCACCTAACCAAAGGTCAGACCCCACTTGCGCGCGCTCGTCATCGAGGTTGGGATCGGTGGCGTGCGATATCACTCCGGGGTGAACATCGATGCCCACATCGTGCGTGGCGGCGCCCAGCCAGATGGGTCGGCCATCCGGCGCGTTCGTGGGTGTCTGCCACAATCGCAAGTGATGGCGCTTGTTGAAGGTGTTGAGCGTCTTCTCAAAAGCCAGGTCTTCCTTCCGTCCGAACACGTAGAGGTCGGAGACGGGAGCGGCGTCATGGCCATCGTCATTAATAACCGCCAGGGCAGTTTTCCAAATCGATTGCTGATTCTTTTTCTTCGGCTCGTTCCACCCGGCTTGGCGAAATACTTGCTCAATCTCCTGTGCGGTCCCGACAAGGACCAAGTTGATGGGGTCTCCCGGCTTGTTGGTTTTGCCCATCGCGCGTTGCGGCGCGTTGGACAAAACGCTTTCCAGGGAATCATGCAGGTCTCCCGGAATTTGCGGGGGTCCGGCGGAGGGGACAAGACGTTGCAAGCTCAGCGGTTCGGTGAGAGTGAACTGAAGGTCCGTCCCCGCCGGGAGTTCGATGGCGGTATTCACCTGGCCGATCTTTTGCTTCTGGATTTGATCGTTGACGGAGGAATCGATTTGGCCGATCTTTTGCAGGGCTCCGCTCAGTTGCGATGCCGGCGCCTCCGATTCGAGCACTCCCACGATGGTTCCATCCGCAACCAGGCTTTCCCGCGCATTGCTGATCCCGCTCAGGTGTCCTTTCATGGTGAAATTGCCTTCGTCCGGAATGGTAAGCTGCCCGAAGCTCAAAAGAAGAACCGCCCGTTGATCAGAATCGGTTGGCTGGGCACATTTCTCAAGGGTACCTTTAAAGATTGAACCAAACGGGATCGCAACTCCGCCTTGGACCTCAACTTCCCGCGCCAGGCTCGCAGTGACTGCCTGCCCTTGCTGAGAAGTCTTGGTGCTGACGGCGGTCTGGAGATGCAAATACAAAACCGTGCCTGCAGGAAGGGTGGGTGCGCCCGTCCTGGCTTTAGCTGGTTTTGCAGAAACGCCGGCGGGCGGCAAGAACAAAATCATGGCAAGAAGAACAAACATCCCCGACCTCGGGGACCACTTCCAGCCGAGTTTTCTGGCCCGCCTTGTCGAGCCACTTGGGATCGCCATTCCACGCTCTCCTGAAGGCACCGAAAATTCCTTACTCTGTGTTTTGAGATCCTCGCCACGATCCCCAGGACCCTCTCAGGTTTGATTTCTCCCCTAGGCGCTGGGTTGCTTATCGATTGAAGCTCTGCGCTTTGACCTCGCTGCTCCTTGGGGCGCTTCATTGCTTGTTCATGCTTACTCCAGCGATTTGTGAAAGCGCAGGACGCTGATCGTCAGCAGGAAAATCGCAATGCCCGTAAGGGCGGCGATCTGTGGCCATAGTACGTCGAAACCCGACCCCTTCAAGTACACGCTGCGCAGCAGCACCATGATGTAGCGCATTGGGTTGGCGTAACTTACTTTCTGAAGCATGGGTGGCATGCTGGCGATGGGAGTGCCGAAGCCGGAGAGGGTGATCATCGGCATGTTGAAGAAGAAGGAAGCGATCATCGCTTGCTGCTGGGTTCGGGAGACCGTGGATAGAAATAGCCCCAGACCCAAAGCCGCGAGGATGAAAGCCACCAAGCCGGCGGCCAGCACCCCCAGGCTTCCGCGGAAGGGCACCCCGAACCAGAAAGTTCCCACCAGGGCGATGAGGGCGGCGTCGAAGCAACCGATCAGGAAGAAGGGAATAGTCTTTCCCAGAATGAATTCCCAGCGGCGAATGGGCGTTACCATGATCTGCTCGAGTGTCCCGATCTCACGTTCCCGGACCACCGCGAAGGCGGTGAGCATCATGACCAGGATCAACATGACGTTGCCGATGACCCCGGGTACGAAATACCACTGGCTATCGAGCCCCTCGTTGAACCACGGCCGAACCTCCAGGTCCACGTCCGGCAGCGAGGCCGCCCGCTGCGGGGCCGTCCGCTGCATCTGGTCGATTTGGTAGTCCCGGCTGAACGTAGCCCCGATCTGATTGAGATAGCCCAGCGCCACCAGGGCAGTATTGGAGTTGGAACAATCCACCAGCACCTGCACAGTCGCCCCCTGGCCATTGCGCAGGCGCTGCGCAAAGCCCGAGTCGATTTGCATCGCCGCCAGAACATCGCCGCGATCCAGGCCCTCGCGAAGATCCGCACGCTGGGCGGCATGTTGCGTCAGATGAAAATACCGGCTGGCGGTGAAGTGCGCCACCAACTCCCGGCTCTCCTGGGTATTGTCCCGGTCCAGCACAGCCAGCTTCACGTTCTTCACGTCCAGCGTGGCTGCATAGCCAAACACCAGCATTTGGACGAGCGGCGGGCCAAAGAGCAGCCAGCGCATGTGCGCGGCCCGCAAGGTCTGGATGAATTCCTTTTGCACCATGTTGCCGATGCGTCGGAATGAGGATCGAAGATTCATTCCAGCCTCTTTTGAAACGCGCGTGTGGCCATAATGATCAGGAACACGGCAATAATCCCCAAGGCGATGATGTCTCCGGCCATAACCCGCACCGTCGTGCCCTTAAGAAAGACGCTGCGCAGGATGGAAACGTAATAGCGCGCCGGCAAGATGCGGGTGACCCACTGCACGACGACGGGCATCTGATCGATGGGAAAGATAAAGCCGGAAAGAAGAAAAGTCGGCAACAGCGTCACCAGCAGAGCCAACTGGCTGGCCCCGAGCTGTGACTTGGAGGTGACCGAAAAGAAATATCCCAGCGACAACACCACAATCAGGAACAGCGCCGAGCAGGCGAAGAGCACCGTCCAGCTTCCCCGGAAAGGAACGCCGAACCACCAGACCGCCGCGCCGGCGCAAAGCGCCGTATCCATCATCCCGATGACGAAATAGGGGATCAGCTTTCCCGTCTGAATTTCCAGCTTGCGCACAGGAGTGGCGATGAGCTGTTCCATGGTGCCGCGCTCCCACTCCCGTGCGATGGTCAGCGAGGTCAGGAATGCCCCCACCACGGCCATCACCATGGCCACCACGCCGGGCACAATATTGGCCATGCTTTCCAAGTCTTCGTTGAACCAGGTTCGTGGTTGGAAGGTGACGTTGGGGTTTGCCGGTGGCAGGCCATTGCGCTCGCGCCATTCGATCTGGATATTTTGGGAGTAGGCCTGGAGGACGCTCAGCGCATAGCCCATGCCGATGCTGGCGGTATTGCTGTCGCTGGCATCGAGCAACCCCTGCACCGGGACCTGCCCGCGCGTGCGAAGTCCTTCCGAAAATTGCTGGGGCACTACCAGCGCCACCGTGCAGGCGCCCCGGTCAATCTGCTGGATGACGTCGGGATAGTTTTCTGCGACATGAACAATCGTGAAATAGTCAGTAGCCTGGAAATGCTTCAACAAATCCTGGCTGGTTTGCGTGGCGTCGCGGTCGTATACGCAGAGGGGAATGTGTTTGATGTCCAGATTCACACCGTAGCCATAAATGATGAGCTGCACAATCGGCATCGCGAAGATCACCAGGAGGCTGCGCGGATCGCGCCAGATCTGGAAGATTTCCTTGCGCATCATGGCAAGGATGCGCCGCAGGCTCATGCGAGCCTCCCAGGCTTGGTTTCACGCGCGGCGGTCAAATTAACGAAGACGTCTTCCAGGCTGGGTTGGATTTGCTCCATCCTTCCTACTTTTATCCCGCGCGCCCCGAGGGCGGCGCTGATTCCGGGCATCGCAGCCTGTGCGTCGGCCACAACCGCATGGAGACTGCTGCCAAATACCGCGGCGTCGAGCACCCCCGGCGCCTGGCTCAGCGCTTCCAGTCCCGGCCCCAGCGGTTCACATTCCACCAGCAGGAGTTGGCCTTTCATGAATCGAGTCTTGAGTTCTGTGGGCGTGCCCATGGCCACAATACGCCCGCGATCGATCAGCACCAGGCGGTTGCAGTATTCCGCTTCATCCATGTAGTGGGTGGTGACGAACACGGTGATGCCCTCGCCCACCATTTGTTGGATCAACTCCCAGAATTTCCGGCGCGAGACGGGGTCGACGCCGGAAGTCGGCTCGTCCAGAAAGACGATGGGGGGGCGATGCAACACCGCACACCCCAGCGCCAAGCGCTGTTTCCACCCGACGGCCAGTTCGCGCGTGGGGGTCTGTTCACGACCTTCCAGTCCCGCCATGTGCAGCGCCCAGGCCAAGCGCTCGGGGAGGACTTTGGTGGGGACGCTGTACAAACCCGCAAAGAAACGCAGGTTTTCGATAACCTTCAAATCGTTGTAGAGGGAAAATCTCTGCGACATGTAGCCAATTTGCTGGCGCACCGCTTCGGGCTCCCGGGCGACGTCAACCCCCGCCACTCGCACCTGCCCCGAAGTGGGTAGAAGCAAGCCGCAGAGAATACGGATGGTTGTGGATTTTCCGGCGCCGTTGGGGCCCAGGAAGCCGAATATCTCGCCTCGGTGCGCCTGGAGGCTGATGCTGTCCACCGCGACGAAGGTTCCGAAGCGCTTGGTCAAGTTTTCGACCACTACGGATGATTCGCTGCCATTCATACAGATTTGCTTCCGCTATCGGCCTCGGGCTGGGTCTCGACGGCCGATACAAACAAGTCTTCAATCGTCGCAGGTACCGGCTGGATGGAATCGTACACGACGCCGGCCGACTCCAGCCGCGCGCGCAAATCCGCCAGCCGGCGAGCGCCTTCGTCCACAAACACGTGCACGCGGTCGCCCACCAGCAACACATCGCGCACGCCGGGAGCGCCTGCCAACGCCGCGCGCACCTGCGTGGGGTGAGCCGCATGCACCGCCAGAATCTCACCGTGAAATTTTTTCTTTAACTCCTCCGGGCGATCGCAGAAAAGCATGCGGCCCTGATGCAGCAGCCCCACCCGATGACAGCGCTCCGCTTCGTCGAGATACGACGTGGAAGTGAGAATCGCCACGCCCTCGGCTACCAGTGAATAGAGGATGCGCCAGAAATCGCGCCGTGACACGGGATCAACTCCGTTGGTCGGCTCATCGAGCAAAATCACCTTGGGAGTGTGAATGAGCGCGCACACCAAGCCGAGTTTTTGTTTCATGCCACCGGAAAGGTTTCCGGCAAGCCGGCCGCGAAAATCACCGAGCCCCGCTGCCGCCAACAATTCCTGGGAACGTTTGATGCGCTGCTCGCGGCGCACCCCAAACAGGTCTGCATAAAACCGGATGTTCTCGTCGACGGTCAAATCCTCGTAAAGGCCGAACCGCTGCGACATATAGCTCAGGAGCGACTTGGCTCTCTCTGGTTCGCGCACGACGTCGCAATCGGCAATGCTCACTGAGCCCGAATCCGTGCCCATCACCCCCGCCAGCATCCGCAACGTGGTGGTCTTGCCGGCGCCGTCCGGGCCCACCAAACCAAAAATTTCTCCCGCGTACACTTCAAAGCTGAGCCCATCGACTGCTCGCACTTCTCCGAAGTGCTTGCACAGGGAGGAAACGATGATGGCAGGAGAAGAACTCATGGCGCCCTGGCTACTTGACCTTGATGTCGACGTCGGCTGGCATTCCGGGCTTCAGCTCCCAGTTCGGATTTTCCACATCCATTTTGACCCGGTAAACCAGCGTGACACGCTCTTTCTCCGTCTGCACGCTTTTGGGAGTGAATTCCGCCTCCGAAGAGATGAAGGCAATCCGGCCATGATAAATCCTGTCCGGGTAAGTATCGGTGCGTACATCAACCACCTGCCCCCAGTGTACTTTGCCGAGATCCGTCTCCGGTACATAGACGCGGACCCACAGATGGTCCAGGTCGGCGAGGGTCACGATGGGGGTGCCCGGTGAGACGACCTCTCCCAATTCCGCCTGCCGGACCAGGACCACGCCGGTGAAGGGGGCGCGCAGCACCGTGTAGGAGAGCCGGATGCGGGACATATGCAGGTTCTGGTCGGCTTGGTGAACATTGGCACGGTCAACGGCCAGTTCTTCTTTGCGCGTTCCTTCCACCAGCTCGTTGTAGATTTGCTGCGCACGATCATAAGTGTCCTGCGCGCGGGTGACGTTGGTGGCAGCCTGGTCGCGCGTCTGGCCCGGGATTTCGTCCTTTTCGTAGAGCGCCTGGTAACGCGCATAATCTTTCTTCTTCTGTTCGAGGTCCGCCTGAGCATCGAGCATCGCGAGCTTGGCGGCCTCGATGTCTTGCGTCCGGCTGCCCGCCAGGCCGAGGGTGAGTTGCCGGTTGCGCACGCCCATAGTGGAATCGTCCACGGCTACCTGTTGCCGGTAGTCATCGTTATCGAGCCGCGCCAGCAAATCCCCGGCCTTCATGGTCATACCCTCATCTACAGGCAGATCGATAATGCGGCCGGCTACCTTGAAGCTGACCAGACTCTCGTGTGCTTCAATGTTTCCCGAAAGCTCGAGCGCATTTTCATTGACGGGCCTGTGGAACCACTGGGGGTGGAAGTAGACCACGGCGCCAGCAATCGCCAATAATACGAGGAGCGGAATCAGGCGTTTCATGGTTCGTCAACCTCTTACTCAAGATTCTCTCTGATCAATCAACGATCACTATCGAGTTACAGAACATAGAAAAGTCAAAAGGCAAAAGTCAAAAGTCAAAAGTACGAGCATCCTCAGTTTGACTTTGCCCTTGGCATTTTCATTTCGCACTGCCCGTTTGCCTACTGCCTACTGCCTACTGCCTACTGCCTACTGCCTACTGCCTTCTTACCTCTCAGGGCTCGCTGAGATATGTTTGGTAAATCTTTTCGGTCCCCCCCAGCGAGCGCACCAGCGCCATGACGGCGTCGGCATGTTGTGCCAGAGCGGTGATACGGTCATCCTGGGCGCTCGCCAGGGTGGCTTGTGCGGTGACCACCTCGATGTTGTCCGTCACTCCATTGCGGAAACGGTCTTGCGCCAGGGTTAGCTCACGCTCGGCCAGGTGCAGGGCCGCCTCGGTAACGGTCACCTGATTCTCCGTGGATTCCAGGTTCAGCAACGCCGTACGTAGTTCCTGCTCGATCTCGCGGTTGAGGTCGTCAATCTGCGCGTTCAGGCGTTTCACCTGACTTTGGAGTTCCGCCTTCTCTCCGGCGCGGTCCCGGTCAAACAAGGTGACCGTGAGAGTGCCCTGAATTTCGCCCGTTCCCGCCATCGAATCAAACCCGCGCCCGATTGCTCCATAATCGCCGTTGACCGACAGAGTGGGGAGATAGCGCGCCCGCGCGGCCTTGAGCTGCTCGTTGAGCGAGTCTCGCTGCTTGAGGAGAGCGGCGTAATCGGATCGCGCCTCGCGGGCGGCGTGCAGCGCCTGGTCGGCGTCAACTGATTCCACGTGATGGAATTTCAGAGGCTCGGCCAGGTCCAGCGGGGCGCCGGGGCTCAATCCGAGGAAGTGGGCAAGCACGAGCAGGGAAGTCTGATAGGTGTTGCGTGCCACCAACAGGGTCTGCTGGTCCCGCGCCAGTTGCACCTGGGCGCGAACCTCGTCGACCGCGGTCGCCAGTCCCTGGTCGTGTTGGTCGCGCGCTAGTTTCTCCAGCGTTTGCGAAATGGTGACGCGACTCTCCGCCGCTTCCACCTCCGCGGCGGAAGCCTGGGCGTTGAGATAAAGCCCCGCAGCTTGGCGGATCACCAAATCGCGCGCGTCCTGATAATCCAGCTTGGCGGCCTCCTCCTGCTTCTCGCTGGCCTTCCAGGTGTGGTAGGAGTGGCGGTCAATCAGGGATTGGCTCGCCGAGACGCGAAAATCATAGTGATTGAACGGACCGACGACGGTCGGTACAGTGGGAAAGGAAATCCCCAGCGCGGCTAAATCGATATTCTCGCGATTGGCTAACGCGTCACCGTTGACGTGGGGCAGCAGGGAAGCCCGCCGCCGATCACGCGTGCCTTCCAATTCCTCCACTTGCGTGCTCGCCACGCGCACGCTGAGGTTCTGTTTCAGCGCCAGACTAATGGCTTCTCGTAGCGTCAGCCGCCGCGGAGCGGGCTGTTGCGCACTCGCGGGCACTCCGACTGCAAACGCCAACGCCACAAATAGCGTGATCCATCCTGCCCTCGACCGCATGGGCCTTCTCCTTTGCCGCACCGCTTCCATGACCTTGCAGCTTTCAATCCGGTTGCTTCCGCAAGCTTTCCAATGCGACCTCCAGGTGCGCCTTGCTGTAAGCGTCAAGGTCGAGACGGTGCCGCTCCCCGTGAAGCAATCTCCACACGATTGCCAGAACCCCCGGAGCCGCCAGAAGCTGGGGGAATTCCACGGCCGCAGTTTTCCGGAATTCGCCTGAGGCGATCCCTCGCAGGAGTGCCTGACGCACCGCCTTCATTCCTGGCGCAATAATCTCGCGGTGGTAGATCTCAGTAAGTTGAGGAAACCGGCCGCCTTCGGCGATTAGCAGGCGCACGATGGAGCGGACCTTTTCATTTCTTACTACTTGGCTATACATGCGTGACTGCAACTCGCGCAGCAACTGCTCCGCCGTCCCCTTGAAACTTCCTGCAACGGCATCGAACCGCCTTTGTACCAAGCTCCGCACCATTGCGCGGAAAAGGTGCTCTTTGTCTCGGAAATAGAGGTAGATCGTCCCCTTGGCGATCCCGGCTTGCCGGGCGACTTCATCGATCCGTGTGGCCTCGTACCCGTGGGCGGCAAAAACTTCGAATGCGGCCGCCAGGATTTCCTCCTGGCGTTGCATTTTTTGTTGCCGCCGGCGGGGGGAGGGCTTGCTGACCTTTAGTCGCCTGGGATTTCTTGTCCCCATCGTTTGCTCCATAAAATGACTGAACAGTCAGTCATTTTTCTAGGCGGAAAAATAACTCCGACGAAATATATTGTCAAGTTATTTTTTGCACTCATTTTTGGCAGAAAGGGCAAACTGTCGGCCTGAGGAGCCGCAGGGGGTCCCGAGCATAGCGAGATTCTTCGCTGCGCTCTGAATGACATTGGCGGACTCAGGATGACAGCGTTGGAAGGGTTCGTTCGTAGTCTGTTACGCCCTCCTCAGAAAAGCCGCGTCGCTGCGGCGAATCGCGGGACGCTCTACGAGCTTGAAGCCGGCATGGATTGCCGCCTCCAGTTCGGCTTGGAAATCCATTATCTTGACATGTCCTGCCGGCTCGGCAAAGAGCAGTCCCGCACCCAGCTTCGAGGCCTGCGCAAGTTCTGCGAAAAACGGTCCGGCAGCCGGCAATTCATGGACAAGAGCGAATGCCAGTGTAAAGTCTACGCCGCCCGCAAGGTCCGCGATCCCCAAGCTCTCGGAGGCTGCCAAGCGCGCATCCACACGCGCCTGGAGTCCTGCCCGGGCGGCGCGGCGCTTTAGCCTGGAAAGCATGCGCGGCTGAATATCGACGGCCACCACGCGACCGGAGGGGCCGACCAAGCGAGCGAGTTCGAGCGTGAAGAAGCCCATGCCCGGCCCTGGTTCAAGCACGATCATGCCCTCGCGGACGTACGGGTTCAGTACCTTCACCGGGTCCAGCATGAGCCGCCGCAGTGGGCTGGCCAGCAAATACCCTAACCACCAGGGACAAACACGTTGCGGCATAGGCTTCTCCGTCCAGGTTCTTCTATCAAGAGTTAAGCCGTTGGTGGGGCGGGCGCAGATCCCGAGCCACCGCACCCACCGACGCCCCCAGAAGCTGGGGAAATTCCACGGCTTCGGAATCTTTCACGCTCTTCCGGGGTCATGTCTTCCCAGCGCCGAATCAGGCGCGCCCGCCAGTCACCCTTGAACCCATGACCGCCGCGGAAACTGCCGAAGAGGATCTTGCTCAGCACCACGATCCCCAAGGCTTGCCAGAAATTGATGGCATGCAGGCCGAAGAGAACCGGCATCAGCCAGTTCCAGAGCCACATGACCGCAAAGCCGAATACTGTTCCCGCCAACAGAACAAACAACAAAATTTTCAATACCCGCCTAATGCCATGCGTTCTCATCGCTTGTACCCTCACAATTTCTTGAATTCGTCGTAAATGGCCCGCAAGCGCCGCCGCAGGTGGAGCACCGCGTAGTGCTTACGGGAGAGCAACGTGTTCACGCTCAGCCCAGTCGCTGCTGCCAGGTCTTTGAAGCTCCGGCCTTCGATTTCGTGGGCGATAAACACCTCGCGCTGTTCCTCCGGGAGTTCGTCCAAAGCCGCGTCGATCTCCTCGATCAGAATCTCGCGAGCATAAGCTGCTTCCGGCCCGGCGTCGGGCGAGGGGAGCAGGTCTTCCCAAGGGAACCACTCTCCCTCTTTTTCTCCGGCGGGGGCAATGTTGCTGAACGTTTCCGGCCTCTGCTTGCGAAACCGGTCGATGATGCGATTCCGCGCCACCCGGTAGAGCCAAGCGCCCACTTGCTCCAGCGGTTCCATGAGCCGATAAGCTTGCACGAGTTCATAGAAGACCTCTTGGAGAATGTCCTCCGCATCGCTTTCGTCCAGGATGCGCTTTCGAATGAAGTTGCGCAGGCGGCTTTGTTCCCGCTCGATGGTCTCGGCGATGCTGCGGTTCTGCTCGTTGGTCATGAATTCGATGCTTAGCGCTTCATCCATCCAGTACTGTAGACGGAATAGCCTTGGAAATATTTTAAGACGTTTTCGCCTCGGGGTTTCTTTGCGTCAGTTAACTGAGTTAGCTAGGTTGTGAAAAAACCTGCTCGCGGAATTCTCGCTTGTTTCAACCCCACCGTTTCACTGCGGGCATTGCAGCGTGGAGTGGCAGTTACAAACGGCAAAACTCAGCCGCAACCGAATAGGCGCTTTCCTATGTTCACCGACCTCTGCTAATCTTAGGCGGGCGCACGTGACAAACCCACGATGACGGGCAGCCGTCGCAGGAGATTTCGGGCGCCAAGCCAAGCTCAGGTCACATGACTTGACAAGCATGGCAAATAAGGCTCTGGAGGATGCTGACATGAAACGGCTCTGTGGAATTCTTACGGTATTGCTGATGTTTTCAGTTTCTGCATGGGCACAACATACTGAGAGCAAGGGTGCAGAACACGGGGGCACAGCGGCAGGACATATCCCTGCCCATGGCCCTGCCAAGGCGCCTGCTCATCCTGCGCCTGCTCCCGAAAAGCCTCATTATAACGATGCGCCCGGGCACCCTGATGCGCCGCACGTTCACCCGGACGGCAAATGGATCGGACACGATACCGGCCCTGGAGACCCCCACTACCACCTCGATCACCCTTGGGAGCACGGGCACTTCTCCGGCGGAATTGGCCGCGGCCACACTTGGCGGCTGGCCGGAGGGGGACCCAACCGCTTCTGGTTCGGCGGTTTCTACTTCAGCGTTGCCCCCTACGACGTCGGCTACTGTAACGACTGGCTGTGGGACAGTGACCAAATCGTGATTTACGATGACCCGGACCACGTCGGCTGGTACTTGGCCTTTAACGTCCGGCTGGGCACTTACATTCATGTCATGTTCCTCGGAACCAGTTAGTCGGGTTTCGGTCATCGCCATTAGGTTGTGGTGTTGACACACGCTTGATCTCTACCTTCCCCAACCGGCAGACGGGCCGAGCGGCGCTTTGCACGCTTGGCCCCTGCCTACTCCCGCGTCATTCATACCTCAAGGCTTTGACCGGATCCAGTTGGGCGGCGCGCGCCGCAGGGTAGAGCCCGGAGACCAGGCTCACGGCCAAGGAGAAGCCCAAGGCGCCCAGCACCAACCACCAGGGCACGGACCAGACATTTACCGAGGGCAGATTTTGCTGGTGCATGTAAACATTGGTCAGGGCATTGATGACTTTGCCGATCATCCAACCCAGGGTGGCGCCCAGCATTCCGCCCGCGATGCCCATGGCGCCGGCTTCGGCGAAGAAAAGTTTCTTCACATCCGAGTCGCTGGCCCCCAACGCCTTGAGGATGCCGATTTCGCGCCGCCGCTCGAGGATGGCCATCACCAAGGTGTTGACGATGCCGAGTGAGGCCACCGCCAGCGCCAGGCTGCCGAAGATGCCGAGGAAAAGGTCGAGCACGGCGAAAACTCTTTGCAGGGTGCGCGAGGCATCGAGAGCGGAGAAAGCGTTGAAGCCCATGCGGCGGATCGAGTCCTCGACTCGCGGCACGTCGCGGGAGTTGCGCACGCGCACGCTCAGCGCTGCGTAAGAGCGTTCGGCAAGGGCGCCCCCCTCGCGCAGGTCGGAGGGCATCATGATTTGCAGTCCCTCGGCAAAATCCTGCGGGATGAACACGCGCGCACGCCCCATACCCCTCATCGTGTCGGGGTCATCGGCAAGGATGCCGACAATACGCAGGCTGTGGGTTTGCGGCACCACTGAGAAAGCGGAGAGCAAGGTGTCAACACTGGCGTCTTCGCCGTTGGCGGGCGCGGCAGTTGCCTGGGAGGGGCGCGAAGGCGTGCTGGAAGGTCCCGGTGTTGCCAGTTTGGTGTCGGGCCGGCTTGCAGTGGGAACGCGCTCCGCGTAATACATCACCAGTTCCTTGCCGAGAAGCGGCTGGAGGGCGGGCGAAGATTCGCCGGGGTTCGAGGTTTCATCGAAGTTGGGCGCGCGGCCCAGCAATTCTTCGGCGAACCGCTTCTGCACAATGGCTTCGGCGGCATTGCTGGAGGTGAAAAAACTTCCTTGGATATTTTCATATGCCTCGCGGTCGCGCGCCGACATGGGGACGGCGGCTACCATGGCGCGATGGGGTTTGTCGTCATAGCGTAACTGCGTCATCATGCGCAGGTCAGCCACAGCTTCCAGCACGCCGGGCAGGGTGGAAATTTCGCGCCGCGCGCTCTCATCCAGAGCGCGGGTGCTGTCTGCCGAGGCAGCACCCCGAGGGCGGGGTGCGAACCTACCCAAATCGCCGCGAGAAACGATCACGGTGTCAAACAGCCCCGTCCTTTCCAGCCGCCGCGTGAACAACTCCTGCAAGCCCACGCCGAGCGAGAGCATGGCCACCAGCGACGCCACCCCGACGCTGATTCCAAGCGTGGTGAGCGAATTGCGCAGCACCGATTCACGTAGATTGCGTGCGGCGAGTTCCAGCAGGTCGGGTGTCTTCATGGGGCCTCCCCGCTCTCGCCGGGGCGTGGCGAATTCGGCTGGTCCGCCTCCAGCTTGCCATCGGCGAGGAACAACAACCGCCCGGCGTGGCGCTCCGCCAGGGCGCGTTCGTGCGTGACCAGCAGGACGGTCATGCCTAAGCGGCGGTTGCAGTCGCCGATGAGGTCCATGATTTCCATTCCCGTGTGGCTGTCGAGGTTTCCCGTGGGCTCGTCGGCCAGGAGGATGCGCGGCGAATTCACCAAGGCCCGCGCCAACGCCACACGCTGCTGCTCACCGCCCGAAAGCTCCCCCGGCCGGTGGGCGAGCCGCTGGCCGAGTCCCACGCGCTCGAGAGCTTCCCGAACGCGGCTGGCCCGCCCGCGGCGGTCCGTTTCCGCCAAGCGCAAGGGCAGCTCTACGTTTTCCGCCACAGTCATGCTCGGCACCAGGTTGAAAGCTTGAAAAACAATTCCCACGCTGTGCCGGCGGTAGTGCGCCAGCTCTTCGCTCGACATCTCAGCCAGGCTGCGGCCGTCCACCTGAACGTCTCCGGAGGTCGGCCGGTCCAGGCCTGCAATCAGGTTCAGCAGCGAGGATTTTCCCGAGCCCGAACTTCCTAGCAGAGCAATGAATTCGCCCGCCTGCACCGAAAAGGAGATGCCATCCACGGCGCGAATGACTGCCGTGCCCATGGTGTAGTACCGGCAAATCTCCTGGGTGCGGATCGTGCCAGATTCGGTTCGGCTGGACTCGGTCATGTAGTTTAAGGATTTCCCATCGTTGATCCAGCAGTGTAGACGAAAGGGTGACCCGAATATTTTAGGGAGTTACTCCTCCGGAATTGGAGCGGCAATTTGATGTAATTGTACCCTCTGATCAATTCCCGGCGCAGCGCCCCTATGGGTTTACGTTGCTGCCGGGAAGGAGATGTCGTACTCGCCCAGTTGCAGCGGGTATTTCCCGTAATCTTTCACCAAGCGCACGACGTAATCGTAATTCTCACCGGAAATGCTGCTGGGGACGGAGTGGTCCGACTGGAAGATGAACCCGCCCCCCTTGGCGGCATTGAGTTTGGTGAGGGTGGCGGCCTTGATTTCCTCCCGGCTTCCGTTCGCCCAAACCACCACATCCATATTGCCGCAGAACCCGATGCGGTGGCCAAACCGGCGGCGCAGATCGATAACGTCCAGCCCCGCTTTCGCTTCAAGCGGATTGTAGGCGTCGACTCCCACCTCAATGAAGTCCTCAAAAATCCTGAGAGCGTTGCCGCAACCATGGTAGATGACCGGCAGGCCGTGCTTGTGGCATTCGTCGATGAGAGCCTTAACCCCAGGCTTGAAGTGCTTCCGCCAGAAGGCGGGGGAGAACAGCATCCCGTTCTTGTAGGCGACGTCGCCCCAAACAACCATGCCGTCCAGCATGCCGTCCGCGGCCTTGATCTGGGCCTTCACGATTTCGAGCCCAAAGGCGTTGATGCGTTCCACGAAGCGCGCGATGTGGTCCGGATACAATCCCATCCAAAGCAGCGCGTGTTCGGAGCCGATAATGCGCCACAACATTTCGTGGCCCTCGCACACGCCCCCGAAGACGGGAAAATCCGGCCAGGCGCCCCGCACGCGCTCGACGAAAGCAGGAAGATTGCGCACGAATCCATCGCCCACGCCATTGATCTGGTCGTCTCCGGCGGCAAAGTAGCGGCGCTCGTCCCAGGGATCATCGAACTGGAACGCCTCCATTTTCTCAATGGTGTCCGTTTCAAATTTCAGGAAGGCGGGCATGGGATAAGCCAGCTTCTTTTGGATGACGGCTTCGAACCCCGTACGCACGACCACCTCTTCGTTGTCTTCTTTCAGGATTTCGAAGGGTTTGATGTGAGGATCCAGGTTGGGATTGAAATTCATCCAGTCGAGATCATAATAACGATAGATATCCGTATCGGGTGCAAGACCCAGTTCATCGCGCCAGCGTTTTAGAAAGCTCCCCCAGAAGAAGTCGCTGATGGGAACGCGATCGCCTTCTTGGTGGTGGAGGGCCCTCTTCATCCGTTCGAGCTTGGCGGCGCAATTGTCTGTGCGTTTCATTTTGGGCGCCTCATAAATTCAATTGGCCATCCTCATCTCATGCCGCAAGGCCCCCGGCGGGGGGCACGGAAGGATTGGTGCGGGAGCATGTTACCATTTTCTTCGCTTCTTTTTGCTCAGAACCTTGCGCAGCGGCAGCGGTGCAGTTTAGATTCATCTTGAAAGCCTGATGCTTACCCGGCTGCCGCCCTGCCCAATTTGCTGTCCGAAGATCGAAAATCGAAACTGGAAACTGGAAACTTGAAACTCGAACTTGAAATTGGAAAGTCGATGACTGGCCGCGAGTTTCGAGTTCCCCAGTGAAGAATCTCGCCCTGCCCGAATTTCTGCCTTCGGCCTCTTTCTAGTCACTCGTCGCTCGTCACCTCTATGTTCGGTAACTACCTTTCTTTTCATGAATATCGTGGAGAGAATGCTATAACTAATTTCTTTTCATGAACATCGTGGAGCGGCGGAAAACTGACATTTTTTCTACACTTGTTTTCAATAATTTACAGAATGTCAGCCCCATTTTTTATTCCCCCTTTTTTCTTGGCCCCGGCCAGCGAGAATAGACTAACTATTTTAGATTCAATAACATGCATTTTGCGGGATTTTCAGTAATCATTTCTAACCCTTTTTGTATCTAGTACATCGTGGAGAGCCGCGCCCTTTTTTTCGCCTTGGCTCCCATATCTCAACCTAACTCTCATTATTTTAATGACTTAAGACTTTCAGACATTTTTACTCTAAATAGTTAAGTTTTTCTTTTTCTTACACATCGTGGAGAGCCGAGGTTTTTTCTTAAGCTCCCGTCTCCTTCTCAAGGCACCCAAGCTTTAGCCCTCGGGGATCAATGTTCAGCGGTCAGCGATCGCAAATTGTCCATCGGCGATTCCGCCATGTGGCATCCCGCAGCCAGACGTCTAGTCTCCTCCTGCGCATTTTCACCCTGAAACAGTCCTCCATATAACGTCCTAGCAATAACCCATCCATAACGGTCGAGGACATGGACGAAATGCCCGCAAACACATAGAATTTTTGGGATTTGCCGTACCTGAGGATATGTGACCCGGAGGTTGCCACGGTCAATTCGACTTGGGAATTCACCGTGCGTTCGTCATCGAAGGAAAAGATCACGGTCACAAGAGCTAAGTGACAGTTGTTTGCTACGGTTCATTCAGGAGCGATTGCACTTCGCGGCGCAGGGTGGGCAGATTTGTCTCAAGGACTCCCCAAACCACGTCATCGGAGACGAAAGCGTACCCATGGATCAGCCGGTTGCGAAAGGCGACGATCCGGCGGCAGTCGCTAACCCGGTTGAAGAGGTCAGGGTACAAGCGGAGGGCCTGAGTAAGAGCTTCCCCTATTATTTCGAATCGTCGCTCCACCGCCGATCGCAGGAGAGCCTCAGCGGTGTAATCAGTGAAGGTTTTTCCGCTGGTGAACTGGGTGAGCAGGTCACACGCTTGTGCGATATCGAACAGCTACTTGCGCATCCCTGAGGCGCCGCCGAACCGCGGGTGGCGCCCCGATGCCTTGGGGCGCTCCTGCAACACACGCAACATCTCTCTCTCGCCACGCGCCCTAACGCTGGTCTGTCATGGCTTCTTAACGGTCGCCGACTTCAAAGCAATTTCGGCACCACCCGCAGGAACAACTGAAACTACACCATCGCTCACGTAGCGGCCTGCCCCGCACTGGGCATATACTTTGACTCATACTGGTTGGTGGAGGTCTCCCGTCCCATGCGGAAATACTTTCATTTGTCTTTGGCATTTGTTCTATTCGTGCTGGCCAGCGCGATGCCTGCTGCCGCGGGGGACTTGCGCGCGGGTGCGGCCAAAGCCGTCATCACTCCCGACATTCATGCTGCCACCGTCTACATCGCGGGATACGGTCAAAACCGTGTCGCGACCGGCATGCACGACGATCTTTACGCGCGCTGCCTTGCCCTGGGTGCGGGTGACCAGACCCTGGTGGTTTGTGCTGCCGACCTAATTGGCCTCTTCTATGACGATGTTCTGAAAATTCGAGAAAGCGTAAAAGCCCAGGCGCCGGAAGTGACGCACCTGATTGTGGCTTCCACGCACGACCACGAAGGGCCGGACACCATGGGGCTTTGGGGGCCAAGTCCTTTGCAATCGGGGATTGATGAGAACTACATGGCGTGGCTGCGGGAGCGTATCACCCAAACGGCCGTGGAGGCTCTGCGGCGGATGCAGCCGGCGCGCCTCACGATGGGACGCGACGATCATCCCCTGCTGGCGCTGTTGCAGTCTGACAGCCGGCCGCCTTACGTCAAAGACCCGTATCTTTTCGTCATGCACCTGGCCGCCTCAACCGGTGGGCAGCCCATTGCTAACTTGATTAACTGGAGCGACCACCCGGAAACTTTGGGGGGTAAGAACACGGAGATCACCGCCGACTACCCGCATTGGCTCTGCCAGTCCGTGGAAGCGCATCTGGGCGGGACAGCCATTTTCCTGAACGGCTCGATTGGCGGGTTGCTCTCCACCAATGGCAGTTCCGTGGCGCTGCAAGATCCAGATACCGGCAACGTGGCCGCTGACAACACCTGGCGCAAGGCGGAGCTTTTTGGCAACCTCATCGGCCAGCTTGCGGAACGCGCCCTGAAGGGCGGGGAAATGGTCAACGTGGATTCCATCGCCTTCCGGGGAGCCACGATTTTCTCGCCCCTGCACAACGACCACTTTCGCGTCGCGGTCGCGGCCGGAGTCTTCGGCGGGCGCAAGCCGCTTTACACCAATGGCCAGCCTGATCCATTGGTCATGGAAAAGGAATTTCCCGGCTTGGGCAAGCTGAAATACGCCACGGGCCGGGACGTGCAGACGGAAGTCAGCTACATCCGCTTCATCGCGGCCGGGCAGATAGCGGCGGAAATCGTGACCGTGCCGGGCGAGATTTATCCGGAACTTGTGAACGGGGGAATTACCCGCTACCCCGGAGCGGATTATCCTGATGCGCCGTTTGAGCCGGCAATCCGTGAGCACTTCGAGAGCAAGTACCAATTCATTTTCGGCCTCGCCAATGACGAACTTGGTTACATCATTCCCAAAGCTGAGTATGACGATCAACCACCCTGGCTTTTGAACAGGCCCAGCCGCTGGTACGGCGAGATCAATTCCGCCGGGCCCGACATCGCGGACGCCGTCACGAAGGCGCTCGTGGGGCTGATCGAGAGTAGGCAGTAAGCAGTAGACAGTAGGCAGAAGGCACAAACCAAAAGGCAGTAGGCAGAAAACACAAAGCAGGAAGCAGAAGGCAGAAGGCGCAAAGCAGTAGGCAGCGGAGAGGCAGAATACCCAAGAAACGGCGACCCAGTTCCCTCTCTTACGTCCCATTTTCTCAGGGATGAAAGGAGATGGGGCTAGAAACGTTCGCCCGCGTTAGTATTCCTATTCGTGAACGACGCACATGGACTCTTTGGTGGCGCTACGCTGCGATGCGCACGGAACCAGGCCGTCCTAGTGATCACCAGAGCGGTGTCTTCCCGAGCCGGGCCTTCCAGCTCTGCCGGACCGCTCGGCCTACGGTGCGCGCTTCGGCAGGGGAGAGGATGTCACCTTTGGCATCCTTTTGACTTTTCATTCCCCCGACTGCCCGCCACCTCCTGCCCTTTGCTTACTGCCTACTGCCTACTGCCTACTGCCTTCTGCTCTACCCCGGGCCGTTAGGATAGGCGGGATGATCGGGCGGGCGTGGGGGCAGATGTTTCGGGTGCTCCTTGATCGCTTTCATCACCTCTTCGATGGCTCTTTCCAATTGCGGGTCCTGGCCTTTCATGACGAGGTCGGGCCTGTTATCGACTTCGATGTCAGGCTCTACGCCGTAATTCTCGACCACCCACTTGCTGTCCAGTCCGTATTCAGAAAATTCCGGCCGGGTAATGTAGCCACCGTCGAGCAAAGGCACGTAACCGCGAATACCACGCACACCTCCCCAGGTGCGCGTGCCGATGAGCGGGCCCAGGTGATACTTCTTGAAGTAGTAACTGAAGATGTCGCCGTCGGAAGCGGCGTAGGAGTTGGTGACGCAAACCAGCGCGCCGTTAAAGAGTACATCGGGGACGGTGCCGCTGGCGAAGTTACGGGCGGAGTCCATGCCCGCCAGGATGCGGCGCAGGCGCTCGAAGATGAGCTGGTCCACAAAACCGCCCCCGTTGTAACGGACATCAATGACCAGACCTTCCTTGCGAATCTGCGGGAAGAACTGCTTGACGAACTCGTTCAGCCCCGGCCCTCCCATGTCGGGGATGTAGATATATCCAACGCGCCCGCCGGTGGCTTGATCAACCTTGTGGCGATTGGTGCTGATCATGTCGAGCATGCGCAACTGGTATTCGCTGGAGAGGGGCTTTACCATCACGTTGCGCGCCCCCGCGGCGGAGGGCTGGGAGTTGATGGTGAGCGTTACATTATGGCCGGCAGTGTTCACGAACAACTCGCTGGGCGCCTGGGGGGCTTTGAGGTTGCGCCCGTTCACGGCAATAAGGTAATCGCCTTCCTTCACCACCACGCCGGGTTCGGTAAGCGGAGAGCGCAGACTGGCGTCCCAGTTTTCTCCCGGGTAGATTTTCTTGAAGCGGTAAAGGCCGCTGCCCGCGTCGAGTTCATAGTCCACGCCCAGCAGGCCGAGATTGACGGGATGCAGATTGGGATAATCACCGCCGCCGACGTAGGTGTGGGAATTGGAAAGCTCGCCCACCATTTCGCCGATCAGGTAGGTGAGGTCGAAGCGATCCGCCACGTGGGGCAGCAATGGGGCGTAGCGGTCACGTTCCTTGGCCCAATCGACACCGTTCATCGAAGCTTCGAAGAAGAAGTCGCGCTCCTGCCGCCACGCTTCGTTGAACATCTGTTTCCATTCCTCGCGCGGGTCGATCCGCATTTCCAGGGAAGAGAGATCCAAGACGCCGTCGCCCACCTTGTGGGGTGAGCCGGAAGGCTTAGCGTCGATGATCCCAAAGGTGCGGGCGCTGGGGCCGGGTTCTTCGTCGTCATCGGCATCGCCGCCGCGCGACGCGGCGTAAAGCAACTTGGAGCCGTCAAAGGAGAGCTCGAAGGAAGCTGCGCCGGGCAGGAGCACGTTATCTTTGCGCTCTTTCATGTCGTATACGTGGATGGTGGGATGCTCCCCCGGCAGCGGTCCGGAGAGGCCGAAGATCGCGGCGGTGGAATAATAGACGCCATTCTTGCCCGCTCTCAGCCTGAGGATATTGTCTGGGGGTATGGGCAGCGCCACCACGCGATTCTCAATGCCGGCTAAGTCGATGTGGAAATTCTTGGCGACGTCTTCCGCCTCTTTTTTCTCCTTCTCGCCGGGCTTGGCTTGCTCCTTGTCGGGGGGCTTGGCTTGGTCTTTGTCGGCGGACTCATCCGCTTTCTTGCCCGCTTCATCACTCTGGGGCGCGAACGGCGAAGGCAGGTCAGCGCGCAAGGTGACCAGGTAGACGCGTGTGGCTTTGGGATTTGCAAACTCCATATCGTAAACGCCCAGCACCTCGTTGTAGTCGCGCTGGGAAAGGAAAAAGAGGTATTTGCCCCCTGGGTCAAAGGTGGGAGCGCTGTTGTTGGTAAAACTCGTGGTAACGGGAGTGATTTTCTTGTCGGCAAGCGAGTAGAGATTAATGGTGTTGTTGGTGTTCTCCTCCTGCTTGGAGTAGGCCACCCACTTGCTGTCCGGCGCCCAGACGTACTCGGTGATGTCGAAGTACTTGCCCTGGTCGATCAGCACCGGGGTCTTCTGATCAATGTCGACATAGAAGAGGCGCACGTTTTTGTCCGCAAAGAGCAGCTTCTTGCTGTCGGGGGACCAGACGGGAGGCATGCGAAACATTTTGCCGTCCGTGGTGATGCGCATCTCGCTGCCCATCCCGTCATGCGGTGTGATGTAGATTTCATCTTCCCCGCTGCGATCGGAAAGATAGGCGATCCACTTGCCGTCAGGGGACCAGGCGGCGTACTTCTCGCGGATGCCCGGGGTTTGCGTGAGATTGCGGATGCTGCCTTCCTTGGCGGGAACGGTGAAGATGTCGCCGCGCGCGGTCAGGACGGCGCGGTTACCTTCCGGGGAAATGTCGAAGTCCGTCACAAAGCGCGCGACGCTGGCCCAATGCGGGCGCGCCAAGTCGCGGTCGCCGGGCAGATAGACCGTGAGCTTCTTGGGCTTCTTGGATTTCAAGTCGAAAGTGTAAAGATAACCCCCGTTGCAGAAAACGATGGCGTCAGGCCCCAGGCTGGGCCAATCCACGTCGTAGTCCTTGAAGTCCGTGAGTTGCTTGGTCTGTTTAGTCTTCAGGCTGTAGCTGTAAAGGTTCATGCGATGCTCGGGACCGCGGTCGGAACCGAAATAAATCGTATCGTCGTGCCACATGGGGTAGGTGCTGGTGTGTGGGTCGTCCGCGACAAGCTCGTAGGTATTGTTAGTAAGATCGTAAATGGAAATTTGCTGGTGCATGCCGCCGGTGTAACGCTTCCAGGTGCGAAAATTGCGGAAGATGCGGTTATAGGCGATCTTGGTGCCGTCCGGTGAAAAGGAGGTGAGCCCGCCCTTGTCGATGGGCAGGCGCTCCGGCAGGCCGCCGTCGATGCTCACTTTGAACAGGCGGCCGAACCAGTCGTTGAACGTGTCGCGGCGCGAGAGGTACAGAATGTGTTGGCTGTCGGGAAGCCAGGTAATGACTTGGTTGTTCGGTCCCATGCGTTCCGGCATCGAGACGGGATCAGGTTCGAAGGTCAGTTGCTTGGGCTCGCCGCCGTCCGCGGGCATCACGTAGACATTGAAGTTGCCATCGTATTGCCCCGTGAAAGCGATCCACTTGCCGTCGGGCGAAAATTTGGGAAAAAGTTCCAGTCCGGGATCGGTGGTGATGCGCCGCGCCTCGCCCCCTGAGGAGGCAACCAGCCAAAGGTCACCGGCGTAGCTGAAAACGACCTTGTCCTTGTAAATGTCGGCAAAGCGCATCAGGCGGCCCTCCGGCATCTCTGCGGAAATCGCTAAAGGCGCAGCCAGGAACATCATGAGCACGAGCGAGCGGAAAATACGAGCCATAAGTTCTCCCTTCGATATGAGTCAAGTTATGTGCTGCACGGTGTGACCCGTACGACCGGGCGATATTGTAGCAGGAGAAAAGCGAGATTTGGGATTTCTTACAACGTAAGAAAAGCAGAGGTTCAGAGCCGCCAGAGAAGGCAGCCCTGAAGGATTACTGTTTTTACCGCTGAGGTGCTGAGACGCAGAGAAAAGGTGATTTGTTTTTCTTTGCGCCTCCGCGCCTTGGCGGTGAAAAGGAACCGGCTCATCCTGCGATGGCGCCCGTAACTTTAAACGCGATGGCGTAATCGCACGGCTTCTGCGCGGGCATCATGATCTTCAGGCCCTTGCTGTCCTGCGACCATTCGAGTTTGCCGTCGAAACCCAGAAGTTCGACGTTCTGGATCTTGCCGACGCGCAGCGCGGTGGCGGTGGCCAAAGGCCGAATGACGGTTTGATATTCCGGCCAGCCCATCACGAAGGCATAAAGCGTGTCTCCTTTGGTGGTGAAGCGGACGTCGGCAGCGGTCAAATCTTTTCGCGTTCTCTCGTTGAACCTCTCGTTTGTTGACGACTTTTCTGTTCCCGGCCCCTCGCCAAAAATCTTCCAGGGCCGCGAACTGTAGATAGTGCCGCTATTGACGCTCATCCATTTGGTGATCTCGGAAAGGACATTCAATTCTTCCAGATCCAAAGTCCCGCGGGCGGGCAGGGGAAAATTCAGCATGAGATTGCCGTTGCGGCTGACGATGTCCACCAGCATGTCGATGACGATTTTGGGCGTCTTATACACCTGGCCCCGCTTGTAGTGCCATCCGCCGATGCACGTGTCCGTTTGCCAGGGGCGTGGCCAAATGTCGTCCACGATGCCGCGCTCGATGTCGAGCACGGCGACGCCGTGCTCAGTGTCTTCCACGCGCTTGCAGGTGTAGACGGCCTCGGTTTTTCCGCCGCCTTTCCTGGCGCTCTGGTTGTAGAGGTGGGCGATGAGGCTCAGCCCGTATTCTTCGAAGGGCAGGGGGCCGTCGGTGTAGGGCAAATCCGGTTGATACTTGTCGACGAGGTCCTTGATCCGCGTGTACCAATGGCGCCTCCACCACGTGGGGATGCCGGTTTCGCTCCAGTCCAGGTCCTTTGCCCAGATCTGGTCGGAATCGACGTACAGGCTGGAGTTGCTAGGATCGGCGCCGTCATAAGGCACTTCGGCGTAAGGACCCTTTTCATCATGCCCATGACTTACCGAAAACCATTTGTAGGTGATCCAGAGATGCTCGCTCACGGCGAACTTGAGTCCGGCATCACGCGCCGCCTGGGCCCACATGCCGAGGATGTCCTTCTTCGGTCCCTTATTGGCCGCATTCCAGGGCTGATAAGTGGAATTCCACATGTCAAAGTTGTCGTGATGCACGCCCATGCTCATGAAGTATTTTGCGCCCGCCTTCTTGTACAAACCGATGAGATTGGCGGGATCGAACTGCTCGGCCTTCCAAAGGGGGATGGTGTCCTTGTAACCGAACTTGGAGGGATGCCCGTAATTCTCGACGTGATAGACATTCTGCGGAGATCCTTCTATGTACATGTTTCGGGCATACCAATCCCCGTCTTCAATGGCCGATTGCGGACCCCAATGCGCCCAAATGCCGAACTTGGCGTCGCGAAACCATTCGGGGACCTCATATTTGCTCAGCGACGCGCGCGTCCCTTCAAAGGGCCCGCGCTCGATTTCGATTCCCGGGGATGGTTCGTGTTGGGCAGCCCCGAGCTTCAATGCTGGAAACGTTCCCGCAATTAGTTTGCAAGCCGTGCGTCTGGTCATTCTTATCGACATGGTTTTTCATCTCCTCTCTAGCACTAAGAGCTAGGCGCGAGCAACCTTATCACGGCGGAACAAACCCGCGCAATTGGTCGCCTATCGCGTCCCGGGGAAGGGCAGGTAAAGCCCTGGGACGGAGTGGAAGTGTTAAGACCTTACCTCAAAGGGGGAATTCCGCTACCGTCATGTTCATGCAACGCTCCATAGGTCAAAATGACCGCGAGCTTGAGGGACCGGACTCGGATACCCCCCAAAGGATGGTATTTTTCGGTCGGAGGGCCACCAAGGGCAGTGCCTCCCTGAGGAACCTGCAAGTCATTAAAAATAATTAAAAAAACTCTTGACAACGATCGTCGAGGGCCATATAGTCAGTGGCCAGAAGTGGGTAGAAGTGGAAATTCTGAATAGATTCCAGGGATTTTTAGGGCGGAAGGGGCCTAGAGGCAGGTCCGATGTTTCGCGGCAATAACCCAGCGACGGTGGACGCTAAGGGTCGGTTAAAGATTCCGACGAGCTTCAAGGCTCTGCTTGACGAGAAGTATGGCCAGGAGTTTTTTGTGACCAGCCTGGACGGGAGAGCGGTGCGGGTTTACCCACTTCCGGTGTGGGTCAAGATCGAAGAGAAGCTAGCTACCTTGCCTTCTATGAACAAAGCCAAGAAGCACTTTTTGGATCGCACGAACTATTGGGGGCAGACGGCCCGGGCGGACGCACAGGGGCGCATTTTGATTCCCGCACTCCTGCGCGAGTCGGCGGGCATGCACGGGGAAGTGGCCGTGATCGGTCACCTCGAGGAGTACCTGGAAGTCTGGAGCTTAGAGCGGCTCCGCGAGCCGATGGCCCAGGCATTCCCCGATGAGGAGATGGATACGCTGGGCGGTTTGGGAATCTGACGAATTGGAAATTTCGTTCAACCCACGGTGATGGATGACGAGCAAAGCGGGAACACAAAACTTCCGGGTGCGGCCGAGCCTGCACGCCCTCTCCATGTTCCAGTGCTCGTGCGTGAAAGTATTGATTTTCTCAATGTCCGGCCGGAAGGGATCTATATCGACGCGACGATTGGGGCCGGGGGGCACGCGCAAGAAATCTTGAAACGCCTAGGAAGCGGCAGGCTCTTGGGCCTGGACCGCGACCCGCACGCTCTGGAAGTGGCCCGCGACAGACTGGCGGGCTTTGGCGAGAAGCTGATCATGCAGCACGGGAATTTCGCGCAAATCGACGCCTGGCACGCCGCCAGCGGATTACCCCTGGTGGAGGGAGTAGTGGCCGACCTCGGTTTGAGCTCGATGCAGCTTGACGACGCTTCCCGCGGATTCAGTTTCAATCTGCCAGGTCCTCTTGACATGCGAATGGATCCTAACTCTGAAATTACAGCCGCTGACCTCGTGAATCACTCTCCTGAGCGGGACCTGGCAGAGATTTTTTTCAAGTTGGGGGAAGAGCGCCACTCGCGCCGCATTGCGCGAGCCATTGTGAAGGCCCGTCCGTATCGATTAACCACCGAACTGGCGCAGGTGGTGACGCGAGCGATCCCCTCCCGGGCGGGCCTCCACCAAATTCATCCGGCGACGCGCAGTTTCATGGCGCTCCGCCTGGCCGTGAACGCGGAGCTGGAAAATCTCGAGCAGTTTCTCGACCGGGTTTTGTTGGTCCTCCGGCCTGGAGGGCGGGTCGTGATCCTGAGTTTTCACTCGCTGGAAGACCGCCGGGTCAAGCAGGCCTTCCGGCGGTGGCAAGGTGAGGGCCGCGCGAAGATCCTCACGCGCAAAGCGGTTCGTCCGGAGCAAGAAGAAGTACGGCTCAATCCGCGCGCGCGCAGCGCCAAGTTGCGGGCGGCGGAAAAGACCATTGACTAGGGACACGGGATACGGGACAGATGGCGCGGGAGCAAACAACCCCGTGTCCCGTATCCCGAATCCCGTACTCCGATACTTAAAATGGCAACAGCAGCAGTCACATTACCGAAGACCAGACGGCGTCCGAGAAACGTCCCGGCCGCGGGCCGGGCGAATTTCCCGGAATTTTACTTTGTGAAGCACATCGACAATTCCCGCTTGGTGCGGGAAGTTGACGTGGAGCGTCGCCGTGAATGTTTCAGTCTCCTGGGAATGGGCGTACTGGTTTTCCTTTTTATGCTCCTGTTCGCGTGGCAACATTTCCAGTGCGTGCGGTACGGTTATCAGATTGAACAAATCAAAGCCGAATGCGCGACACTGGAAGACCAGAACCATCAGCTCCGGCTCGAGCAGGCGGCGCTCGCCGATCCTGAAAGGATCGACACGCTGGCGCGCACCCGGCTCGGCATGGTCTCGCCCCGCCCGCAACAGGTGATTCAGGTGGGCGAGCCTGAGCCGGCGACGGCCGCCTCGGAAAGCTCGGAACTGGCCGGCAACCTCTCCGTGGGTAGCGGAGATACTCCACACGAGCCATAGCGACGATGGGCCGACGCAGGTCTGATTCTCGCACGGCGAAGCCTGACCGGTCTCGTCCGTCGGCTGACGGACGGCGACAAATTCTCGCCCTGCTTTGCTTCCTCTGGTTCGGGGGTATTGCCGCCCGCCTCTACTATTTTCAAGTCATTCAGTACGTCGAGCTTCTGGCGCGCGCGCAGCGCCAGCAACAGCGCACTCTTGAGGTGGCGCCCGAGCGCGGCACCATCTATGACCGGCAGATGAACCCCCTGGCGATGAGCCTGGGAGTGGATTCGATTTACGCGGTGCCCAGCGAGCTTACGGAACCTCAGATGGTGGCTTCCCTGCTCGCGCCGATCCTGGGGGTGGAGGCGGACGAACTCCGCGTCCGCTTCCAGACGATGCATTCCTTCTGCTGGGTCAAGCGCCGGGTCACGCCGGAAGAAGCCGCGCGCGTGCGTGATTTGAATCTGAAGGGGGTCTATTTTCAGCGCGAGACCAAGCGCTTCTACCCCAACGGGGATTTGGCCGGGCAGGCGATTGGCTATGTAGGTTTGGATGACCGAGGCCTGGGTGGGATCGAGTACGCACTGGACGATGCGATCAAAGGCAAACCCGGCCGCGTGTTGTTGGCTTCCGACGCGCGCCGTCGTACTTTTCACAGCACAGAGTGGGCGGGAATCCCCGGCAAGAATGTGGTGCTGACGTTTGACGAGAAAATCCAATACATCGCGGAGAAAGCCCTCGCGGAGGAAGTGGCGAGGTCGCAAGCCGCGGGCGGGGTGGCGATTGTGCAGAATCCCAATACGGGCGAGATTCTGGCCCTGGCCAATCAGCCTACCTTCAATCCCAACGATATTGACGCTACTCCTCCCGCGGCACGGCTGGATCGCGCTGTGGGGTGGGTTTACGAGCCCGGCTCGACCTTCAAACTGATCCCGGTCGCCGCGGCATTGGAAGAGGGACTGGCCTCACCGGGGGAACTCATTGATTGTCAAGGCGGCAAAATTGTGTTGGCGGGCCACACGATTCACGACGCTGAGCCGCACGGCGTCCTGACTCTCACCGATGTGGTGGCCGAATCCAGCGATGTGGGCGCCATCAAGCTGGGCCTGCGGCTGGGCGAGGACCGCCTCTATCATTATATCCGCGCCTTCGGCATCGGCTCCAAAACCGGCGTGGAACTGCCCGGCGAAGAGCGTGGTTTGCTGGAGCCGCCCAACCGCTGGTCGGGGATTTCGATTGGTGAAATGTCCATCGGGCAGGAAGCTGCCGTGACCCCTCTCCAGATGGTGACGATGTATTCAGCCATCGCCAACGGGGGTATGCTCTTTCAGCCGCGAATCGTTCATGACGTTTTCTTGGGCTCACACCACGATGCCTTGCCCCCGGCCGTCGGCCATCGCGTGCTCAGCGAGCGCACGGCCGAGATCTTACGCCAAATCCTTAGCGCGGTGGTTGACCACGGCACTGGCATCCCCGCGCAATTGGGTGGGTATACTTCCGCCGGCAAGACCGGCACCGCACAGAAAGTGGGTCCCAATGGGACGTATTCCCGCTCGCTTCACATCGGTTCGTTTATCGGCTTCGCTCCCGCCAGACGGCCAGCGGTGACTATTCTGGTGGTCATCGATTCGCCGGTGGGAGCTTACTACGGGACAGAGGTGGCAGCTCCGGTATTCCGATCCATCGCAGAGCAGACTCTTGGTTACCTGAACTTTCCTCAAGATAATCCCTCCCGTTGGCCTCAGATCGTTACCCCCAAACCCACGAAGGCTCCTGACCAGAAACGGGAAGACTTCATGGGGTTCCTTCCTACGGATCGAGGATCTTTCGGAGCTGCTACTTCTCCCGTTTTGCCAGCATCTTTTTCCAACCCACCTTCGCCTGACCTACTCGCACCGCCGAGCCTCCCTGACGACGGCGTTGCTTCCAGCGCGGTGGTTCTGGGCGATGGCCCCCTGGTGACCGTTCCGGACCTTTCCGGATGGGCGGCGCGCCGCGTGGCTGAGGAGTGCGAAAAACTGGGCCTCGACCTCATGGTTGTGGGGAGCGGCTTGGCGGTGGAACAAAACCCTCCTGCGGGCTTGAAGGTGCCTTCCGGCACCAGCATTTGGGTGAGGATGGCGAGATGATCTGGCCATTGAATCATTTGTTCATTGAGCCATTGAATCATTGGATCATCGGTGACTGGGAAGTTGGAAGATTTTCAACGGGGCCAGCAGATTTTCAATGAATCAATGATCCGATGATTCAATCATTCAATGCTTTGAACCAAAATGAAGCTTGCCGACTTACTCCGCGATTTGCCGGTTCTGCACTCGGGTGCGGACGCCTCGGCGGAGGTTTCTTCTCTGGCTTACAACTCCCGTGAGGTGAGGCCGGGAACACTCTTCTTTGCCATTCAAGGTGAGAAGGCCGACGGCCACGCTTACATCCCTCAGGCGCTCGAGCAGGGCGCCGTGGCGGTGGTCAGTGAACGTGCTGCGCCACCTGAACTGGCCTCGCGTTGGATTCAAGTTGCGGCCATTCGCCGGACCTTGGCGGATGCGGGCCGCAATTTCTTCGGTCATCCGGACAAGCGCCTCCAACTTATCGGAATCACGGGCACCAACGGCAAGACCACAACGACCTATTTGGTGGAGAGCATTCTTAGTGCGGCGGGGATTTTAAGTGGTGTTTTCGGCACGATTGAATACCGCATGGGTGGCAAAACCAAGATTGCCACCAATACCACGCCGGAGTCGCTCGATCTGCTGTCCTACTTCGCGGAACTGGTGAAGGCGGGCGGCAAGGTTGCGGTGATGGAAGTCTCATCCCATTCGCTTGCCCAGGAACGCGTCTGGGGATTTCATTTCGCCGTCGCGGTGTTCACCAACCTGACTCAGGACCATTTGGATTATCACAAGGATTTTGAGCACTACTTCCAGGCCAAGCGCCGCCTTTTTGAGGGGCTGGGCGCCCCCCCTCCCGATTGGGCGGTAATCAACATCGATGATCCGTGGGGGACACGCCTGCTGGAATTGCCGTATCCGAACCGTCTGACTTATGGCTTAAACAGCGACGCTCAAGTGACGCCCAAGCACGTCGCGTCCAGTCCTACGGGAATGGAAGCCATCATCGCGACTCCCGGGGGGAATCTGCAAATCGTTTCTCCGCTGTTGGGGCGGGCTAATCTGGAGAACATTCTTGCCGCAATTGCCACGGGGGTGGCTATGGGGATTGCCAGCACCAAGATTGAGGAAGGTATCTCGAAACTTCAGGCGGTGCCGGGACGCTTCGAGCGGATCGACGAGGGCCAACCGTTCCTGGTGGTGGTGGATTATGCCCACACCGATGACGCTTTGAAAAACGTCCTGAAGACCGCGCGCGAACTTACCCGCGATCGCCTGATCGTTCTTTTCGGTTGCGGAGGCGAACGCGACCGTACGAAGCGCCCACGCATGGGCGAAGCCGCTGGCTCGCTGGCGGATTTCGTGGTGCTGACTTCCGACAATCCCCGCAGCGAAGACCCGCTGCTGATTATGGCGGATACCTTAGTGGGATTGCAGCGCACGGGCAAGCCTTACATCGCGCAGGTCGATCGCGGCATCGCGGTCCGCAAAGCGCTGGAAGAGGCTCGCGAGGGCGACGTGGTAGTCCTGGCGGGTAAAGGTCACGAGACTTATCAAATTCTCAAAGACGGGAAGATTGATTTCGACGACCGGGACGTGGCGCGCAAGGTTTTGAAGGACATGGGGTACAGTAAGTAATTGTCGATTGCCGATTGAAAACCCGCCTGCGGAGGCGATTTTCGGAAATCGTCAATCGACAAGCGGCAGTCGACCATGAAGTTAACGATGGGGGAGGTGGCGGCACACTTAGGAGCGTCCTGTCGGGTGACGGATCGCCCCGTCGAGGGATACTCCATCGATTCGCGCTCGATTTTGCCAGGTCAGCTTTTCTTCGCCATTAGGGGGCCGCGGTTCGACGGGCACCAGTTTGTGGGACAGGCGCTGACCCGCGGCGCCGCTGGCGCGGTGGTGGACGTGACCTTTTTCGCCAGCGCCCCGGAGGAGTGGCGGCCGGCGCTGCTTGCGGTTGCGGACACGCTCAGCGCCCTTCAGACCTTGGGCCGCGAAGTCCGGCGCAAATGGGGCAAGCGGCTGGTGGCGGTCACGGGGAGCGCGGGGAAAAGCACCACGAAGGAAATGATCGCGGCCATCCTCAGCCGGCGTTATCGCGTGCTGCGTTCTCCGGGGAATTTGAACAATGACTTTGGACTTCCCTTGACGCTGCTGGGGCTGGAGCCTGAGCACGAAGTGGCGGTGGCGGAACTAGCGATGTCCGCCCCTGGCGAAATTGCTCGCCTGGCGCGGCTGGCGGAGCCTGAGGTCGGGGTGGTCACTAACGTTGCCCCCGCGCACTTGCAGTTTTTCGATTCCGTCGATGCAATCGCGCTGGCCAAACGCGAGCTAGTCGATTATCTCGCGACGATAGGCCCAGACGCTGTTGCCGTCCTGAACGAAGACGATGAGCGCGTGCGAAAGTTTGCGGAGGGATTTCCCGGGCGAGTGGTGACTTTCGGATTTTCGCCGCGAGCAGATTTCCGGGCATCGAACACAAAGTGGGACAGCGCGCTCGGGGGAGCGCTTCGGGTCACTACCGCGACTTGGTCGGACAATTTTACCCTGCCTTTGCCGGGTAGACATAATGTCCAGAATGCCCTGGCCGCCATCGCCGCCTCGAGCGTCTTCGGGATTCCGCCGGGGGAGGTGCGCCAGGCGCTGGCGGAATTTCAAAATTTACCTCAGCGGAGTGAAATTCTTACACTCCCGGGCGAGGTGACGGTCATCAACGATTGCTATAACTCGAATCCTTTGGCCATGGAGCGCATGCTTGAGGCGCTCGCCGCATGGCCTCGGGCGCGCCGTCGCATCGTGGTGGCGGGTGAGATGTTGGAGCTGGGGCCGACGTCGCCGGAGTTGCACCGAGGCGTGGGCCGCCAGTGCGCGCAAAGCGGCGTCGAGTGGGTAATCGCCGTACAGGGCGACGCTTGGTTTTTCGTGGAAGGGGCCGTCGAGGGAGGGATTCCCCCCTCGCACGCGCGATTTTTCCAAGACGCCAAATCGGCGGGAGAGTTCTGCCGGACACTGATGGCCTCCGGCGACGTTATCCTGGTGAAAGGCTCGCGCGGGGCCCATTTAGAGACGGTAATTGAAATGCTAAAAGGAGGAATCTAGAAGCTAGAAGTTAGAAGCGAGAAAACGACGCGTATGCATTTTTATTCTAACTCCTAGCTCCTAACTCCTGACTTCTTATGTTCTATTACCTCTATCTCGAATTTCATCAAAGTTTTCACGTCTTCAATCTCTTTCATTACATTACTTTTCGCACGGCTTACGCCAGCCTGACGGCGCTGTTTCTTTCCATGGCTTTGGGTCCGTGGTTGATCCGGAAGCTCAGGGAATTCCAGATTGGCCAATACATTCGGGAAGATGGGCCGGAAGCGCACCGCACCAAGGCCGGAACCCCCACCATGGGTGGCGTGTTGATCGTTCTCTGCATTGTAGTTCCCACGTTGCTCTGGTCGGACCTTAGCAACCTCTTTGTTTGGCTTACCTTGGGCACGATGATGGCTTTCGCGGGCATCGGCTTTTGGGATGATTTCCAGAAAATCCGGCGTCAACAGAACAAGGGGCTGACAGGGCGGGGAAAGTTTTGGCTTCAGATTCTGGTGAGTTTTATCTTCGGCGTTATCCTGGTTTTCTTGTCCGCGCGCGGGCAATACTCGACCACTCTGACCTTCCCCTTTTTCAAGAGCCTGCGCCCAACCTTTCTAATTACGCGCTTTCTCGGAAATATTTGGACATACCCCTTGGCGTTTCTTCCCTTTTTGTTATTCGTTATTCTGGTTCTGGTGGGCTCCTCCAATGCCGTCAATCTGACGGACGGGTTGGACGGCCTGGCGATTGGGTGTCTGCTGGTTTCGGCGTCGGCTTTGACGGTACTGACTTATGTCGCGGGACACGCGGTGTTTTCTGAATATCTCGACCTGGAGCATTTGCCGCGCGTTGGCGAACTGACCATCTTCTGTGGTTCGATGGTGGGTTCCAGCCTGGGTTTCCTCTGGTACAACGCCTACCCGGCGGAAATCTTTATGGGCGACGTGGGCTCGCTGGCCTTGGGGGGAGCACTGGGCACCGTCGCGGTGCTGATCAAACAGGAATTGTTGCTGCCTTTTATCGGGGGAATTTTCGTGGTGGAGGCCCTTTCCGTCATCCTCCAAGTCGCCTCGTTTCAGTTGCGCGGCAAGCGCATCTTTCGCATGGCGCCACTGCATCATCACTTTGAGATGTCCGGTTGGAAGGAATCGAAAATCATCGTGCGCTTCTGGATAGCCGCGTTGATCTTCGCGCTTTTTGCGCTGACGACGTTGAAATTGAGGTAAAGCGTCTTTTGTCCTTGGTCATTTGTCATTCGTCCTTTGTCATTTGTCCCTGGTTCCTTATCTATCGTTAGGGGTAAGAAAATGCGGGAGAAGGAGTCAAGGGAGGCTGATTGAAAAACTGACAAATGATCACTGGCGGGGGACAATGGACCAATGACGAAGGACAAGTGACAAAGGACAAAGGACCAAGGACAACGGACAAAGTACAAAAGACTAAAGAAATGGACGTCCAAAACAAACACGTGCTCGTGGTCGGACTGGCACGGAGCGGGCGGTCGGTGGCTCACGCCCTGGCGCGCCGGGGGGCGGTGGTGACGGTGACCGATAGCAAGCCTCCCGCGGAATTTCATGATGTCCTGCCGCAGCTACTCAAGGATAAAGTCGGCCTGGAACTCGGGTTGCAACGCGCGGAAACTTTTCTCGCGCACGAGATCATTGTAATAAGTCCGGGCGTGCCCTGGGACCTGCCGCAGCTTCAAGCGGCGCGCGACAAGGGGATTCCCGTTTATCCGGAGGTCGAAGCCGCCACCTGGTTTCTGGAAGGAACGCTGGTGGGCATTACCGGGTCGAACGGCAAGACCACCACGACCGCGCTGCTCGGCGACATGCTCAAGGCCTCCGGGTTCCCGACCTTCGTGGGCGGCAACATCGGTAACGCCTTGAGTTCTGCGGTAGGCCGCGCCCGGCCCGGTACGAGATTTGTGACCGAGTTGAGCAGCTTTCAATTGGAAGGCATCCATGAATTCCGGCCGCACGTGGCGGTCATGCTCAACCTTTCGCCCAACCACCTGGATCGGCACCCCAATCTGGAAGCTTATTCGCAGGCCAAGCGTCAGATTTTCCGTAACCAGCAGGGGCAGGATTACGCCGTCCTTAACGCTGACGATCCCTGGGTAGCCGGACTTCAGGCAACGGTCCCCAGCCGCCCCGTGTTCTTCAGCCGCCACCGTGAACTCCCCAGCGGGGTTTTCGTTTCCGGCGGCAAGATCTACTATCGCGTGCGCCACTTGGAACGCGTGCTGTTTGAAACGCGCGACGTGACCTTGCGGGGCGATTTCAACTTGGAAGACGTGCTGGCGGCTACCACCGCGGCGTGCTTGTTGGGCGCGGACTTTGCCGCGATTCGCAAAGCCGTGCGGGGGTTTAAGGCCGTCGAACATCGCTTGGAATTTGTCCGCGAAATTGCGGGAGTGGATTTCTATAACAACTCCAAGGCCACCAGCGTTGATGCGACCATGAAATCGCTCGAAGCTTTTGAGCGCGGCGTCCACCTGATCATGGGTGGCAAGGACAAAGGCGCGCCGTACACGCCACTCCTCCCGCTCCTCAAGGACCGCGTGCGCGAGATATTGCTGATTGGAACCGCCGCCCCGGTGATTGCCGCACAACTCCAGGGTTCAACGGAACTGGTTCAAGCGGGCGATCTCTCCACTGCCGTGCGCGAGGCCTTTGCCCGGTCGCGCCCGGGCGATACCGTCCTGCTGGCCCCAGCCTGTTCCAGCTTCGATCAGTTCAAGGATTACGAAGAGCGCGGGCGCGTGTTTAAAGAGCTTGTTATGCAGTTGGAGAAAGATGTGGCGGCAGGAAGCGTGGTCTGGAGTCCGGAGCCCGGGACAGGGGAGACGGGACACGGGACGGCTCGGGACACGGGACACGGGACACGGGATACGGGATTCGGGGCACGGGACACGGGGGACGGGACAGTACGGGAAACGGGCGAGGCGGCTCGCGATTCGGCTTCCACCCAAAGTGTGAATCCCGAACCCCCAACGCCGAGCCGCGAACCTGCAGTATCGACTCCCGAATCCGTATCCCCAGGTCCCGCATCCCGAGTCCCGTATCCCGTGTCCCGTGTCCCGTATCCCGAGTCCCGAGCCGTTCCGTATCCCGAGTCCCGTGTCGTCCCCGCTGCTCCGCACCATCTCGATTTGACTTATGTGTACGAGGTGGATGCCGTAGAAATGCCGGAATCGGAATCGCAGGTCGTCCCCGAGGACGAACCTGCGGTCTTCATTTCGGCGAGCAATGTCGCGACCTTCGACGATGAAGCGCTGCCCTATGAGGCGCACAAGAAACCGTCCGAAGCCCAAAGTGCGCAGTCCGAGGGCCAGGAATCGAAATCCGAGGCGCTGCCCGCTCCCCGGCAGCCGCGCCTCCCGGGAGTGGAGTAATTTTCGATTGACGATTGCTGATTGATCGAAATGAAGTTTTCAGCGGTCGGTCCTCAGTGAAGGCGCCTTTACTGATAACTGAAGACTGACGACTTTCAATCACAAATCACCAATCGCAAATCACCAATGGCACGTCAGCTCCAATCCGACAAGATTCTGTTCGCCGCCGTGGTGGGCTTGGTGCTGTTCGGCGCGCTGATGGTCTTCAGCGCCTCGGCGGTGATGGCCGCGGATCGGTACAATAACGGGGATTACTTTCTGCTGCGGCAATTGGCCTGGGCGGGAGTAGGCCTGATCGCCGTAGCCATCTTGATGCATATGGACTATCGGCACCTGGCCAGGCCCCTGGTGGTTTTTCCCGCGCTGGCGCTCGAGTTTATCCTTCTCGTCGTCGTACTGTTCCTTGACCGCAGCCACAATACGCATCGATGGTTTCACTTGGGGATGGCAAGTTTTCAGCCGTCGGAGCTCGCCAAAATCATCCTGGTTATCTTCCTGGCGTTTTTCCTCGACCTGCGCAAAGGGGAAGTTAACGACTGGAAGCATACCCTGGCTCCGATCATTCTGGTTGCCGGCGTCATGGGGTTGTTGGTGCTGCGGGAGCCGGATTTGGGAACCACCCTGGCCTTGGGCTTGATTCTGGCGGCCATGCTCTTTTCCGCGGGGATAGATCTCCGCTATTTTGCGCTGGCGGGACTTGCCGCGGTACCCGCCCTGTACTGGCTGATCTTCCACTCCACCTATCGGCACAACCGCGTTCTGGCATTTTTAAACCCTTACGCCGACCCGCTGGGTAAGGGATTTCAGATTCTTCAGTCGTACATTGCGGTGGGAACCGGCGGCATCACCGGAGTGGGACTGATGGAAGGCAAGCAGAAGCTCTTCTTCCTGCCTGAACCCCAGACGGATTTTATATTTTCCGTGGTGGGAGAAGAACTGGGCTTGATCGGCACCCTGGCGATTGTGGCCGTCTTCGCCCTGATCCTGGTGCGTGGGCTGCGGGCAAGTCAAGCCTGCCGGGATGACTTTGGACGCCTGCTGGCGATCGGGTTGACGGTTATGATCGTCGGGCAGGCGCTGGTCAACATGAGCGTGGTTTTGGGATTGCTTCCCACCAAGGGCATTCCCCTGCCTTTTGTCAGTTACGGCGGGTCGTCGCTTTTGGTGAATTTGGTGGCGGTGGGGATACTTTTGAATATCTCGCAGCAGGCCAGCTAGGGGGAAGAACAAGTCAAAAGTCAAAACGCAAAAGTCAAAAGGCAAAAGTGAAGAGCAAAGAGCAAGTCAAAAGTCAAAACGCAAAAGTCAAAAGTGGAGGATAAATCAACGAGCAAAAGGCAAGGCTGGAGGGCAGAACGCAAGCCGTTGCTGGGTTTTTACTTTTGCCTTTTGACTCTTGCGTTTTTCCTTTTGACTTGTTCTTAGTTTTGGTCCGAACTTTTGCCTTTTGACTTTTGCGTTTTGACTTTTGACTTGCCCTTAGCTTTCTTGTTGAGGATATCGTGGATGAGCACCGCGCCTCTGCGAGGGCGCGCGTACTGATGGTCGCCGGCGGAACGGGCGGGCACATTTTTCCCGCCCTTGCCGTGGCCGAGGAATTGCGCGCGCGGGGGGAGCGTTCGGGTTCCCCATACGAGATCGAATTCCTGGGCACACACCGTCCGCTCGAAGCAAAACTGATTCCGGCGGCAGGCTTCCGGCTGCGTACCGTTGAGGCAGCGGGCTTGAAGGGCATTGGCGGCATTCAGAGGTTGCGCAATCTCCTGCTTTTGCCCCGCACAGCGATTGAGGTGGCTAGGATTTTGCAGGAGTTTCAACCTCAGGTGGTCGTAGGCGTGGGCGGCTACTTGGCGGGACCGGTGATGTTAGAAGCGGCGCTAGCCAATATTCCCACGATTTTGATCGAGCCGAATGCGCGGCCGGGTTTCACCAACCGCCTTCTGGCGCCGACGGTGCGCGCCGCGGCGGTGGGATTTGCAGAGACGGCGCACCTATACGGGGAAAAGGCGGTCGTAACGGGGCATCCCGTGCGCCGGGCGTTTTTCGATATTCCACCCCGTCGCCACGTAGCACAGCCACTCCTGGCTGTCCGGGCACAGGCAGGAGTGCCTGTGCCACCGTTCACTGTTCTCGTGGTGGGTGGCAGTCAAGGTTCGAGGGCGATCAACCGGGCGGTGGCGGCAAGCCTGCCGCTGCTGGACGTAGCGCCGACCTTGAGGTTGGCAAGTGCAGATGTAGGGCCGGGCTTTAGCCCGGCATGTGCCGACCTAAAGGTCGGCGCTACACCGGTTGCCGCGCCCGAAAATGAGGCGTTCCCGGGCGGGATGAGAATCATCCACCAAACCGGCGAACACGACTATAATGAAGTTCGGAAGACCTATCAGGAACGCGGCTTGATCGCTGAGGTTCACGCCTTCATTGAGGACATGCCCGGAGCGCTAGCGCAGGCGGATTTGGTCATTTCCCGCGCGGGCGCCACGGCCGTGGCCGAATTGGCCGCTGCCGGCCGAGCGGCGGTGCTGATCCCTTTCCCCGGCGCCACGGATCAGCACCAGTTGGAAAACGCTCGAGCCATGGAACGGGGGGGTGCAGCGCGCGTCATCGTGCAATCGGAGTTGACCACAGAGCGGCTGGCGGGGGAGATACGCGAATTGATGGCGAGCCCGACGACGCTCGAAAAGATGGAAGCATGCGCGCGCCGTTTGGCTCGGCCCGACGCGGCTGCGCGCATCGCAGACATGGTAGAAGCTTTAGCCCGTCGGTCTTAGAAGGACGAAAATCGAAAATCGAAATTCGCCTCAATTTTCGATTTTCGAGATTCGAATTTCGCCTGTTCGTAGAACGGACCACGGACAACGGGCCACTGACCACGGACAGCTCGTCCTGGATGGGCAAGGAAAGGCCGCGGACCTAAAAAGCAGGTCCGCGCTACAGTTGCTCGCCGCGATTTTCGAATTTCGAGTTTCGATTTTCGAGTTTCGGCTGTTCGCACAACGGACCACGGACAACGGACTACTGACACATGCTCGGTAAAATTCGCAAGATTCATTTCGTAGGGATCGGCGGCATCGGGATGAGCGGCATCGCCGAGGTCTTGCTGAATCTGGGCTTTCAGGTTTCGGGTTCCGATCAGAAAGCTACGCCTGTAACGGAACGGCTGGCGAGCCTAGGGGCTCAGGTGTTTGTGGGCCATGCCGCCAGCAATGTCAGTGAGGCGCAAGTGGTGGTGGTGTCGTCCGCCGTGGCCGCGGACAACCCGGAAATACAGGAAGCGCACTGGCGGCAGATCCCCGTCATCCCGCGCGCCGAAATGCTAGCGGAATTAATGCGCATGAAGTTCAGCGTGGCGGTGGCCGGCGCCCACGGCAAGACCACGGTCACTTCCATGATTGCCGTGATGATGGCAGAAGCGAAACTCGACCCCACGGCAGTGATTGGTGGGCGGCTCGACGTTTTCGGCTCCAGCGCCCGGTTGGGGAAAAGCGATTTGATGGTGGTGGAGGCGGATGAGAGCGACCGTTCGTTCCTCTACCTGCTGCCTTCGATTGCCGTGGTCACGAATATTGACCGTGAACACCTGGACCATTACCGCGACCTGGAGGATATTGCCGCGGCGTTTGTTTCTTTTATGAACAAAGTCCCTTTTTACGGGAGCGTGGTGGTGTGCACCGACCCGCCCTGGGGCAAACTGATGGAGACGCTGATGCCCAAACTGCGCCGCCGAGTGGTCACCTACGGGACCGAGGGTGGCCCCGACGTTCGAGCGTACGATTACGAGCTTACATCCTCGGGCTCGGCGTTCAACCTCGGGGTGAGAGGGTGGTTTTACGGGCCGATCGATCTCCACGTTCCCGGCCGGCACAATCTTCAGAATGCCCTGGCGGCGATTGCCGTGGGATTCGAACTGGATCTTACCTACGACCAGATTCGCCAAGGGCTGGAGCGCTTTCGCGGCGCGGACCGGCGCTTGCAGATCAAGGCGGAGATCGACGGCATCATCATCGTGGACGACTACGGCCACCACCCCACGGAAATTCGCGCCACACTCGATGCCCTATTTTATCGCGGGGCCAAGCGCGTCATCGCCATTTTCCAACCCCACCGTTATACGCGCACCAAGTTCTTGCAGGATGAATTTGCGGGCAGCTTCGCGGGCTGCGACCGCGTTTACGTGCTGGATATCTATGGGGCCAGCGAAAAACCGATTCCGGGCGTGAGCTCGGAGAGCTTGGTGGAGCGTATGCATGAGCTCGGCATGAACAACGCGCGCTACGCGCCATCAGACGAACAAGTGGTGGAAGAACTTTTGCACGACGCCCGGCCGGGCGACTTGATCATCACCATTGGCGCCGGAAGTGTGTGGAAGATCGGCGAGGCGCTGGCGGAGAGACTGGAAGGGAAAGTCAAAAGTCAAAACGCAAAAGTCAAAAGTCAAAAGTAAAGAACACAAGCCGGCCGGTTTTGCTTTTTCACTTTTGACTTTTGTGGTTTGACCGATGCTTTTTCACTTTTGCCTTTTGCGTTTTCACTTTTGCCTTTTGACTTTTGCGTTTTGACTTTTGACTTCGCCTTTTGTATTGAGTGGTGAAAAACTATGGAAATGGTCGACCAAGACGAATTACCCATTCCGGACGAACTGGACCCGCAGGAGGAGTCTCCTTACCTGCGACGGGAAAAATCGGTTGCCGTACGGCGCAGGCGAATCTCGGGGCGAGTGCGCGTCGCGCTGCTTATGATCGCGGTGCTGCTGCCCGTCGGTCTCGCGGGGTATGGTCTGGCGACTTTCGCGTTGACCTCTTCCTATTTCGTGCTCAATTCACCGGAAGACATCGTGGTGGTGGGAAACCACTTCGTTTCGCGCGAGGAGGTGTTGGGCGCGCTGGGGTTGTCATTAATGGGGAACCGCAAGGGGGGGACCAACATCTTCCGCATGTCTCTGGATGTCCGGCGTCGAGGGGTGGAGACTTTGCCCTGGGTGCGTACGGCCTCGGTGACCCGTATTTTGCCCCATGGGCTGTTGGTGCACATTACCGAACGGACCCCTGTGGCCTTTGCCAATGTCGGCGGGCGAGTGAGCTTAGTCGACGAAGACGGTATGCTGCTGGAGAGGCCTGACAACGGGGCCTTTGATTTCCCTGTGCTCTACGGACTGGAAAACCTCGCCAGCCTCGATGAGCGGCGCGCGCGTCTGACTCTTTACCTGGAGTTCATGCGGCAATTGGGGGTAGAAGCTCCCCGCGCGGGGTGGATGATTTCGGAGGTTTACCTGACCGATGCGGAAGACCTCAAAGCCCTGCTTATCAGCGGGCAACAAACCGTGCAAGTGCATTTCGGGCAGAAGGATTTTCTCCCCCGCTTCCAGAATTTTCTGACGCTGCTTCCGGAAATCCAGAAATCGAATGGTAAACTTGATTCGGTTGATTTGCGTTATCGTAACCAAATCATTGTGAACCCACAGAGGCCGGCGCCGGCAGTGCCCGCCGACGGCGAGAGAAAGGAATAGTAGCGCCGGGCTTTAGCCCGGCACGTGCCGCCCTAAAGGGCGGCGCTAAGGTTTCGACTGAAAGCTGAGCATGGCGCGCAAGGACCACTTCATCGTCGGGCTCGACCTGGGAAGCGTTAAGATCTGCGCACTCGTGTGCAAGCCGAACGCGGAAGGGAAGCTGGAAATGGTGGGCCTGGGCGTCGCGGAATCGAAGGGATGGCGCAAGGGGGTGATCGTAAACCTTGACCTGACGGCGCTGGCGGTGAAGAAAGCTCTGGAAGCTGCGGAAGCCGCCGCAGGAGTGTCCATTGATTCCGCTTACGTCGGCGTGGCCGGCGCCCACATTAAAGGAGTGAATTCCCGGGGGGCCATCACGCTGGGGAAGTCTCCTACCGCGACCCGCGAAGTAGAGCGCGATGACATGCGGCGAGTCATTGAGATGGCCCAAGGCATCACGCTTCCCGAGGATCGCCAGCTTCTTCAGGTGCTCCCGCAAAAATTCTTACTGGATACCCAGGACGGCATCCGGGACCCCATAGGGATGGTGGGAGCACGCCTGGCGGTGAATGTCCACCTGGTGACGGCGTCCATCACCGCTTCTCAGAACGTGGTGACGGCGGTAAACCATGCCGGGGTGGTGGTGCAGGACACGGTTTTTGAGCCGCTCGCTTCCGGCGCAGCTTGCTTGACGGCCGATGAGCGTGAGTTGGGCGTGGCGCTGGTGGATATCGGGGGTGGCACAACCGACCTGATTGTCTATCATGCGGGCGTGGTTCGGCACACTGCCGTCATTCCCGTGGGCGGCGAACACTTCACCAATGATATTGCGGTGGGGCTGCGGACGCCCATCCCGGAAGCGGAAAAGATGAAAAAGGCTTGGGGCGAGCGGGACCTTTCCAAGCCCGCCGACACCCTGCTGGATGTCCCCAGCGTGGGTGACCGGCCCTCCCGCGTGGTGAGTTACGCCATGCTGAGCGAGATCATTGAGCCGCGCGCCTTGGAACTGCTTGAGTTGATTCGGGCGGAAATTGGCCGCTCGGGTTGCGAGCAACAATTGGGTGCCGGAGTGGTTCTGACCGGCGGGGGAGCTAAGCTCGGCGGTTTGGCGGCCTTGGCGGAACAGGCTTTCGGCATGCCCGTGCGGGTGGCCATTCCGACCGGGGTGGAAGCGATGGGAGAAACGCTCCCCGACCCCGCGTTTGCGACCGTGGTAGGGTTAGCGATTCATGGGTACCGCCTACGCTTGCTGCGCGACGCCAAGGAGTCCACGGGGCTGCTGGGGAAAATTTGGAGTAAGTTGAAGTGATCGAGGAATTGGTGATTTGTGATTGGTGATTGGTGATTGAGCTTAAGGAAGTTCTCAGTCTTCAGTTCTCGGTTTTCACTAAAGGCCCTCACTGACTACTGATGACCGATAACTGACGACTTTCAATCGCCAATCACCAATCGCCAATGAAAGGAGCCATCATGGGAAGTGATGCGGACATGGGCGACCTCCGGGTGGATTTCTCGGATGACCTGCGCGACGGCGCCAAGATTAAGGTGATTGGCGTCGGGGGAGGAGGGGGCAACGCGATCAACCGCATGATCGCTGCCGACGTCAAAGGCGTGGACTTCCTTGTGGCTAATACCGACGCCCAGGCGCTCCAGGGCTCCAAAGCCGCAATAAAGATTCAACTGGGCGCGAAGCTGACCAAGGGATTGGGATCGGGAGGCAACCCGGAAATTGGACGAAGGGCGGCTCTCGAGGACACCGAAAAGATTATCGAAGCCCTGGAAGGCGCGGACATGGTGTTTGTTACCACCGGGTTGGGTGGCGGAACGGGGACGGGGGGCGCTCCCATCGTCGCCAGCCTGGCGCGCGAGCTGGGCGCGCTCACCGTGGCGGTCGTGACCAAGCCCTTCGCCTTCGAAGGCAAGCGCCGCATGATGCAGGCGGAACAGGGTTTGGCAGAACTCAGCCAGGGCGTGGATACCGTTATCTGTATTCCCAACGAGCGGCTAATGCAGTTTGTCGATAAAGACACCAGCTTTTTCGAGGCATTTCGCATTGCCGACGATATTCTGCGTCAGGGGGTGCAGGGAATTTCCGACATCATTACCATCACCGGGATCATTAATCGTGATTTTGCGGACATAAAGGCAATTATGGAAGGCATGGGCTATGCCGTGATGGGAACGGCGGTGGCCAGCGGCGAAAATCGGGCCGTGGAGGCGACCAACCGGGCCATGGCCAGCCCCTTGCTCGAGGATGCGAGCATCAACGGGGCCCACGGCATTTTGCTGAACATTACGGGCTCGAACAAGCTTACCCTGTACGAAGTGCACGAAGCTTCCACCATCGTGCAGAAAGCGGCCGCGGAGAATGCTAACATTATCTTCGGCGCCGTCCACGATGAGTCGATGGGAGATGCTGTCAAGGTAACAGTGATTGCTACGGGTATTAAATCCGAAAAGATGGGTGTTAAGCCTTTGTCAGGAATTTCCCCGGCCGTGCGCACCGCGCAACAGAGCGTTAAGAATATGATGGCCAGGAAAGAGAAACTGCCCGTGGAAGCGCCAACCCCCAATGTGACCAAGGAGATTCAGGAGGACGATCTGGACGTGCCGGCCTTCATCCGCCGCCGTAAAGCCGAGCAGAAATAGGGGAATACCTCTTGCCTTCTGCGGCCAATTCACTGTATTTATCGAAATCCCGGCTTTGTGGCTCCAGCTTGCGGAAAACCCCATGGCTGGCTAACATCATCTGAGGAAGAGGCGCGGGTCTGTGCTGATAACCACCGGGGCAGAAGGCGCGGTCCCCGGGATGCGCTCCCGAGTGCCACTTCCACACGTAAACCGAAGGAGAATCTTGATACGGATGCCCCAAAGTAGGCTGGTGAAGATTGTTGGCGTGGTGCTGGTCGCCGGATTTTTAACAAGCTGCTCTACCTCGACATCCACCAGTCCCAACCCCGGTACCGGAACCTTGATAACCATTGCGCAAGACGTGCCGGTTTGCAATGCGATTTCCGCCAATGTGGTCCTCGAGAACATAAGTTTTACTCCGGTAACAGGCGGGAACACCGTGGGGTACATGACCACCACGCCCGCCTTTGCCCCGGAAATCCGCCTAAACCTGCAACAGCTTCGCGATTTCAGTACGATCCTGTACGAGTTTCCCGTGCGGGCGGGAAGCTACAACCAGATGAATCTTGATTTTGAGCTTGCGCAAATAGCCGCTTATGACCCTACCATGAGCCCGCCCGTGCACAGTTACAGCACTACCTTCACAAACTCCAAGCCCACCATCACGCTCAGTACCCCGCTGGTCATCACCGCCGGGCAAGCCAACGTCATGGTTATGGATTTTAACGTCCTGCGCATGCTCTTGACGAGTTCTTCGGGGGACCTAAACGGGCAGATGACTGCCGCGGTCAATGTCACGCAATTGTTGGCTACCAGCCCAAC
>Ga0326727_10002213_pt1 | contig 67969 bp, 60 predicted proteins | sample MB2enrmetagenome_FD_207643 | JGI IMG/M metagenome (GOLD analysis project Ga0326727, IMG submission 207643) | Lab enriched peat soil microbial communities from McLean, Ithaca, NY, United States - MB29MY | ecosystem: Environmental > Terrestrial > Soil > Wetlands > Peat | place: USA: New York...
AGGGAATAGGGAATAGGGAATAGGGAATTGGGAACGGGGAATAGTGGACGGGGGAAGAGCAGGATGCCGATTTATTCGATGACAGGATTTGCGCGCTCGCAGGTGCAGGTAAACGAGCAGCTCAGCTACACGCTCAGCGTCAAGAGCGTGAATCACCGCTTTCTCGACGTGCAGTTCCGCCTGCCTTCGGGGCTGGACGGGCTGGAGATGGAGTTGCGCAAGGCGCTGAAGGAAAATCTGGTGCGCGGCCATGTGGAGCTGACGCTTTCGGTTGATCGCTCGAGTCAGCAGACGGCCGGGTACAACCGGGAACTTGTCAGCGGCTACCTGGCTGCCTTTGCGGCTGCGCGCGAGGAGCATGGGCTGGGCGGCCAGCCGGACCTGAACGCTGTTTTGCGGCTGCCGGGAGCGCTGCAGAATGAGAACCACTCGAACAGCGAAGAGGAGCAGGCTGCGTTGACGGAAAGCGTGCAGCGCGAGATTGGGCCGCTGCTCGAGCAGTTGAAGACAATGCGGGCGAGGGAAGGCGAGGCCCTGCAGGCGATTATGGAAGGCACGCTGGACCGGCTGGCGGAAGCTACCGAAGGCGTGGAAGCGCTGCGCCCCGAGATCGAGCAGCAATACCAGGAGCGGCTGACACAGCGGCTGGAAGAGGCCACAGGCCCGGAGTTCAACCGGCAGCGGCTGCTGGAGGAGGTTGCGGTGCTCGTTGACCGAAGCGACATTGCCGAGGAGCTGGCCCGCATGAAGACGCACATCGGGCACTTCCGCGAGCTGTTGAAGGCGGGCGGCGAAACGGGCAAGAAGCTGGACTTCCTGCTCCAAGAGATGAACCGCGAGGCCAATACGCTGCTTTCCAAGACCGGCAGCATCGCTGGCCAGGGAACGCGGATTACCGAATTGGGACTGGCGATGAAGTCGGAGATCGAAAAGGCGCGGGAACAGATTCAGAACGTGGAATAGGAATGCAGCTAACAGCGGACAGTTAACAGCACACAGCAAAAGCAGGTTGAGGTATGACGAGAAGCTGTCAAGCAACTTCAGGTTGGGCTGATCGGTGCCGGTGGCCAAATACCAGATGTGAGCTCTTAACTGTCCGCTGTTAGCTTTGCAGAGGATAATGGCAATATGGCAGGGATTCTTTTCATCATTTCGGCGCCTTCGGGTTCGGGCAAGAGCACGCTGGTGAACGAGGTGCGCAAGCAGTTGAGCGGCATCGAGTTTTCGGTTTCCTGGACGACACGGGCACCGCGCGGATCCGAGGAGGATGGGCGCGAATACCACTTCACCACCCGCGAGGAATTTGAGGGAATGCTGGCCGCCGGCGAGTTTCTGGAGTATGCCGAGGTCTTTGGGAACTACTATGGCACGGCGCGCGCGTCGCTGGAACAGGCCCGGCGTGACGGCCACGACCTGGTGCTGGACATTGACGTGCAGGGAGCGGCGCAAGTGCGCGCCTCGATGCCAGAGGCGGTCAGCATCTTTGTTCTGCCTCCCAACCCGAGGGTGTTGCGCACGCGCTTGCGCAATCGCAGCCGCGCCGAGGGCGTCGTGAACGAGGCGGAGGTCTATCGCCGGCTCAGTGAGGCCAGCAAGGAGATTGAGAATTATAGCGAATACGGCTATATTCTGGTCAACGACGTTCTTGACCGGGCGGTGGCGCAACTAGAGGCGATTGTGCAGGCTGAACGCTTCTATCGCAATGACGAGCCGATTGCCTTTCGCTCGCGCCGGGTGTTGGAAGTGGCAGCCGGCTGCCTGCAGGTGAATTCGCAGGAGCGGCTGAAGCCCGTGCTGGAGGCCTTTGGGATTCTGAATCCGCAGGGCCCGCGGCAATTGAGCTTTGGGGCGGACCTCGATGACGAGGACTCCGAAGAGGATGTTGACGAAAGGGAGGATTCCGGGAAGGAAGACTCCATTGACAACCAAGAGGACTCCGATGAACATTGAAACCGGCTTCGACTCGAACTATCGCAAGGTTCTGGTGGCCGCTCGTCGCGCCCGCCAGTTGCAGCAGGGCTCTCATGCCCTTGTCGCCACCAAGTCCAATAAACCCTGCCGTATTGCGCAGGATGAGATCGAGGCTGGCAAGATCGCCTATGTCAAGGCTGATGTGCCGGTGGTCAAGCCGTCCGTGGAAGGCCCGGCGATTCCCATTCTGGTGAGTTGATTTTTTGCTGTCTATAGCTCGGTCCTAGTGAGCGCGGCGCAGTTGTGTCTTCTCTTCCCTGCAGTTGAAATCGCGGTGTGCTCTTACACTTCCAGAACTTCAGGGGCTCTTTCGAGGAGAAGGGATGTTTCGCTGCAAGTCGAGACTCATGCTGCTTATCTTCATTGCTGCGTTTCTTATCAGGCTTTTGGCGGTATTTGCGCTTCGGGACATTCATGAAGGCCCCACAAGAGCATTTGGAGCCGACGGGATCGAATTCAACGAACTTGCCTATCAGGTTTCGGTTGGGCAGGGATATGCATTGCAGCCTGGACATCCGACATCCTTCCGGGCGCCGGGCTTTCCGCTTTTTCTGGCAGGCGTCTATTTTTTGGCTGGACGGATTTACCCGCTGGCTTACGCTGTCTTTTGCGCGCTGGGAGCAACCGCCTGCGTACTGACATTCCTGGTGGCGTCAGAACTGCTTGGACCGGCTCTAGGGCTGGTTGCCGCGGCTTTTGCCGCGATTTACGCCAGCAGTGTTTACGATGCTACTGTTTTTGCGTCCGAGAACCTGTTTGTGGTCTGCCTGGGATTATGCGTCTGGCTATTCCTGCGATATCTGAAGAACGGCTCTACCTGGGAGCTGTTTCTCTCGGCGTTATCGATGGGCTGGGGAATATTGACCAGGCCTTTCGCGCTGCTTCTGATTCCCTTGTTTGTTTCCGTTCTCGTATGGAGAATGTGGAAGACGAAGAAGATTCTTCTGGTGCAGCTCGTGCTGCTTGCCGTTACGCCGCTGGCAGTAGTAGCACCGTGGACGATCCGGAATTATTCGGTTTTTCACCAGTTTGTTCTTGTAGCGAATAATGGCGGAAGCACATTTTACGGTGGCAATAACGACCGCGTACTTCGAGAGCCCGCTTACTATGGTGGGTGGATCAGCACGACAGAGTTGCCCTACCGGAATCTGATTGACGCTACCCCGAACGAAGTCGCTCATGACCAGGAGGAATGGCATCTGGGCATGCAGTGGGTCAAAGGGCATTTGGGTTCAATGCCATTGTTGTGCTTTTACAAGCTGGTTCGTCTTTCGCTTCCTGATATTGCATCGGCAAACCGGAAATATGTCATGCTGCAGCTGATCGGCGCCGCGCCATTGATCCTCCTGGGGCTGATGGGGTTGATTCGATGCCTGCGTTGCCGGCGATACTGGACAGAAGGATGGCTGACGGCGCATGGAATCATCGCGGCGACAATTGTCACTGGCCTTGTTTTCTGGGGGAGCCCGCGTTTCAGGGATGCAAATCTGCCGTTGTTGATGGCCTACGCGGCGGTTGGACTGCAGACGATACTGCCCGGCAAGCTGAGATTGGCTGGCGCAGGATGGGCATCCAAACTGGAGTTATGGCTTCTTCAGTAGAGGCAGAGCGTTCCCGAGAAGGTTCTCACGCTCTGCCTCGAAGGCAAGGCCGTCAATTCTCATATGCTAATATGAACTGCTGAAACCCTATTCTGCTGGTCAATGCGGACGTTGGAGCGCCAACGAAGGAAGATATTTATGCCAATCGGGACCACCCCCTGGAAATGCAGGCTTCAGCATAGTACGAAATGGTGGATTGCGATCATCTTCTGTGTAGGTCTCATAGTTCGGGTGAGCTTGATACTGCTTACATTGCACAATGCCGACCATGCGCGAATGGATCAGGTGGAGCCATATCTGATCGCCACCTCTCTCGCCAACAAGGGGACTTATGCAGACGCGTTTGGCTCCGGCACTGGTCCCAGTGCGCATACAGCGCCGGCGCTGCCGATTATTCTGGCGATTATCATTCGGGTGGTTGGGGTTGGGCTTGCCGGCTATCTGGCTCGATCCATTCTGGCTGCCATCGTGTCGTCTGCCGCGTATGCTATGTTGCCGGCAATGGCAGTCCGATGCCGGCTGGGGCTGTCGCCTGGGGTGATCGCGGGACTCGCTGGCGCTGCTGTTCCGTTGAATTTCTTTAACCAGACTGCTGGGGATTTTGATCAACCGTACACAATGCTAGGGCTGGTTGGACTGTGCTGCATTCTAGGCGGCTATTGGGCCAACGAGCGTTTTTCCCTGCGCGGCGGAATTACGCTGGGGTTGTTTTCGGGGGCGTTGTGCCTGCTCAACCCGGCAGTCATGCAGGTTCTTGCCGGATGCTATCTTTTCGGCATGTTGCGCTTCGCAAAGAGGCGCAAGGAGCTCTCGATATTCATGGCAACTGTTGCCGCATTCATGATTCTGTTCCTGTCTCCCTGGGCGTACAGGAATCACGAGGCTCTGGGGAAGGCTATTTGGACCCGTTCCAACTTCGGCCTGGAGTTGTCGGTATCCAATAACGACTATGCCAGTGCTCAATACGAAGTGAACGTCCTGTCTCCAGATTCTCCTCATCCGCTCACGCAGAAAAAGGAAAACGATCGAGTTCGACAGATGGGAGAGGTGGCTTACAATCAGGCCAAACAGAAGGAAGCAGTGTCGTGGATACGGAGCCATCCGGGGAGATTCGCACAACTGGCGATGCAACGATGCTTGTTCTTCTGGTTTCCACTCATGAAGCGATGGTGGCAAACAATCGCAGAAGCACTCATTACCTTATTTGCGATCGCCGGGCTGCTTGGTCTTTTCATGAAAAAGCATCCCGCATTTTGGATGCTCCTTGCGATTCTTGTATTTTACCCGGCGGTATACGCCTTCGTTGCCGTAGGGCCGAGGTGCCGGCTGCCGATCGAACCGATTCTGCTTCTCATCGCCAGTTGTTTCTGCGTTTACTTGTGGCGGACCCTGGAGAAGCGGAGGAAGAGGACTCCAGAGATCGTCTTATAAACAGCATTCAGACCTTGCAAATCATTCTTCAGTGGCTGGATCGCCCGGTTTTGTTGGGTATCTTGCGGCACGGCTGATGCCATGTTCTTTCAAAAACTTCCAATGAGACAGCTTCTAGTGTTGCTTCCGCCTGGCGGCGCGATGGGCGCTCCCAGCTTCGGGGAGAGGGCAAAAGGATTTTTCAAGGCTGCACAGGAAGTTGAAACGGAAGATATACCAGAGCGCCGCAATGCCGTCTTTCATTCCAATCTTCTTGCCTTGTTCGTATGTCCGCCCGTGGTAGGAGATCGGCACTTCGTAGATGGCTACACCGAGTTTGGAGACTTTCGCGGTGACTTCAATCTCGAAGCCGAATCCACTGCTGGTGATGATCATGTTGCGGATGATCTCACCGCGAAAGGCCTTGTAGCAGGTTTCGACATCGGTCATGTTGACGTTTGTGCAGAGGTTTGAGAGAAACGTCAGCGCCTTGTTGGCGAGGTAGTGGTAGAAGTAGAGCACCCGCGAGGCCTTGCGCACCAGAAAGCGCGAGCCGTAAACCACGTCGGCGTCGCCGTCCACGATGGGCGCAATCACGTCGCTGATTTCCGCCGGGTCATATTCCAGGTCGGCATCCTGCACGATGACAATCTGGCCAGTAGTCATTGAAAACCCAGTCTTCAGCGCCTCGGTTTTGCCAGCGTTGACGGCGTGGTGGGCGACCTTGACTCTCGGGTTCTCGGCAGCGAGGCGGTCAGCTATCGCATGGGTCGCGTCGGAGGAACAATCGTCGACAAGGACAATTTCGGAGGCTTCCGGAACGGCCAGAAGGCGCGTCACGATTTCGGACAGCGTAGCTTCTTCGTTGTAGGCAGGGACAACGATGGACAGCAGGGGCTGCATCTCAGATGGCGTGGACATTCTGGGGTCTGATTATAACCACATGTGTCTGCCTCTCACAATCGAAACCGTCTACAATCAAGCCATGAGAGTTATCGTCGGAGTATCGGGCGGAATTGCGGCGTACAAGGCGGCCGAACTGGTTCGCGCGCTTCAGCGGCAGGCCCTCGAAGTGCATGTGGTCATGACCGAGGCGGCCTGCAGATTTGTTCAGCCGCTGACCTTTGCCGCGCTCACCGGCCACAAAGTCATCACAGGCCTGTGGGAAGAGACGGGAAACACTTACGACGCCGCGATCGAGCACATCAGCGAGGCACAATGGGCCGACGCGGTGGTGATCGCCCCGGCCACGGCCAACATTCTGGCGAAGTTTGCTCACGGCATTGCCGACGATTTCATCAGCACGCTTTATCTGGCCACACAGGGGCCGGTGCTGGTGGCTCCGGCCATGAACACGAATATGTGGGAGCACCCGGCTACGCAAGCGAATCTGGAGGTTCTGCGCCAGCGCGGCGTGCACGTGATTGAGCCGGGGACGGGCGAACTGGCTTGCGGAACGGTGGGCGCCGGGCGGATGGCTGAGCCCGAAGCCATTGCCGAAGCGGTGCTGGGCACGCTGGGACGCCGGCGCGACCTGGCCGGCGAAGTGGTGCTGGTGACTGCCGGAGGCACGCGCGAGGCCCTGGACCCGGTGCGCTTTATCGGCAACCGATCGAGCGGCAAGATGGGCTACGCCCTGGCGGAGGCCGCGCAGAGCCGCGGCGCCAAAGTCATGCTTATCAGCGGGCCGTCGGCGCTGCATCCTCCTGCACATTGCGAGCTGATCAGGGTCACCACGGCGGCAGAAATGCGCGAGGCGGTTCTGGAGCGCATGAGCGAGGTCACGCTGGTCATCAAGGCCGCTGCCGTGGGCGACTACCGGCCGGTCATGGTTGCCGAGCAAAAGCTCAAGCGCAGCGGGCCGCTCACGGTGGAACTTGCGCCGACGGAAGACATTCTGGCCGAAGTCGTTCGCCAGCGGCGTCCGGGGCAGTTGATCGTCGGCTTTGCCGCCGAAACAGAGAACCGCATGGAAAATGGCCGCGCCAAGCTGCTGGCCAAGGGCGTGGATGCGATTGTGATCAACGACGTGAGCGGTGAGGGCGTGGGCTTTGACGCGGACAACAACGCGGCGACCTTTCTCACGCTGTCGACTGCCATCGAGCTGCCCAAGATGAGCAAGCGCTCGCTGGCCGACCGCATTCTGGACGAGATTCTCACCCTGCGCCGGCCAACTTCAGTCGTTCTGGAACTGGATCAGGATGAAGACAAGAAGCATCGGCAGGATCGCGTGCTGGACGAAACGCTTCCGCACGTGACCAGCCGCCGGCAACTGATCGTGGAGTAAGTGACGTTGGCGCAATCGCTGGATTCCGCAACCCGTGAAGCTGTATTGACCCGCATCCGCTTTTATCGCGATCTGGGCATTACCGAGTTGTATCGGCGCCCCGTGGACCCTGCGCTTATGGCCAAGCTTGCCGCCGCGGCAGAAGAGAAGTCCGCGGCAGACAACGAAAACCCAGGCGCTGCTGAGGCTGCCCTGAGCGGGCCGAACAATCGCACATTCGCAGCCGGGGATACAGATTCCCAGCCTGTTCTTCTTGAGGAGGACAATCCCATTTCGCCCCGCAAATCAATTCCAGCGCCTCCGCAGGTGGCTGCCGAGGTTCCCGTGGCCGAGCGCGCCGCCGCGCTTCAACTAATACGCGACGAGATCGGCGACTGTACGCGCTGCCCGCTTCACAAGGGCAGAAACAAGCTTGTTTACGGCGACGGCTCGCCGACGGCCCGGCTAATGTTTGTGGGCGAAGGGCCGGGAGCTGACGAGGACGCGCAGGGGCTGCCTTTTGTGGGCCGCGCCGGCCAATTGCTCAACAACATGATCACAGCCATGGGACTGAAGCGCGAAGAGGTCTACATCGCCAATGTGGTGAAGTGCCGTCCGCCGGGCAACCGCGTTCCCGAGCCGGAAGAGATTGCGACCTGCTCGCCGTTTCTCTTCCACCAGATCGACGTCATACGCCCCCAGGTGCTTGTCGCACTGGGAGCGACGGCGGCCACCTGTCTGCTGGGTCAACGCCAGCCGCTGGCCGGGCTGCGCGGCCGGGTTCATGCCTTCCGCGGCACGCAGCTGATCGTCACCTATCACCCGGCGTATCTGCTGCGCGACCCGCGCCAGAAGAAGGAAGCCTGGGCTGATTTGCAGATTGCCATGCGGGAGCTGGGGCTGAAGCCGCCCAAGCGGGGATAGGGTTTGAGGGCGTGATTTTGTGCGCTGCGGTTGGGGCTTGTGGTTTCCCAGGTCCCAAAAGCGGGACCTGGGGCACCCAAATCTGTCGGTCGGATAAGGGGCGCACACTGGTTGGTTTATGTGGTTTCCCACCCTAGCCGCAAAAACAAAAACGCGGCGAGGGTGGGGCACCCAGTTTCTGTGCTTTCCCGGGTCCCAAAAGCGGGACCTGGGGCACCCATCTTTATAGGTATGAATATGCGCTCAGAAAAGAGGCGCATTCTTGCTTTCAGGGGAGTTGAAGTAGCGAACCCAGAAGGCGAACTTTGCGCTGCTGGCCAGAGGCATTGATCCTGTTTGCGATCCGATTTCCATGGTTGCCGGGGCGGATGGGTTGCAGGCGGGCCACTTTGGGGCCTTCGGCAGGTTCGGATCGCCGGTTTTCGCAAACTCCTTCAGATAGGAAGAAGCCGTGTTGGAGACCTGGGAATCAACGGGCTCCCAGGGGCGATCGAGGAACCCGAGGTTTTTGAAGAAGTAGGGAAGCTCACCCGTATGAAACGCTCCGAACTCGGGGTGTTGCGGCCAGGGAATCGCGCGGTCGAAGTAGTAGGTGTAGACAGGGCTTTTGTGGTTCCTGATGCGGCGCGCAGCCCAGAGATACATGGAAACGCGCTCGCGGTCGCGGGTGCTTTCAACGGCGGCCGCGCGGGCCTCGTCATCGCTTTTGGCGGGGTAGAGAGTCAGAAACTCTTCCGCCATTGCGCCAAGGAGATGATGCGCCATATCTGCGTAGGCAGAGGCTGAGCGGACGGGCGGGCCGCCGAGCATGCCATCGTTGGCTTGATAGCCGGTGATGACCGGCACGTCGGAATCGACTGCCTGATCGCCGAGCGCGAGTGGAGATTGCGGCAGAATCCAGCCATCGGTGACCGGCCCAGAGCGGGGCGCGGAAAAGTCTCCCGGCCGGGGCAGCAAATCAGCGGCGGGAATGGCGCGCAGCTCTTTGATTGAGTGCGCGTTGTGAGAGCTGGCGAGCTTCAGGCCGGCCTCTTCGGCCGCTGACAGGGCGGGCATGGGGAGTCCCGCGATTGCCAGGCCGCTATCGGCAACGGCGCGCTGAAAGAGGCCCTTGGCCTCAGGAGAGGCGAGCAGAGCGCCAACGCTGAAAGCGCCGGCAGACTGTCCCCAGATGGTTACGCGGCCAGGATCGCCGCCAAAGCCGCGAATGTTGGCTTGCACCCATTTCAAGGCCGCGATCTGGTCCATGAATCCGTAATTGCCAGAGGCGTGATGAGCGGATTCGGCGGTCAGATCCGGATGGGCCAGAAAACCGAAGACGCCGAGGCGGTAATTGATCGTTACGACGACCATACCTGTGCTGGCAAGATTGGTTCCGTCATAGACGGAGATGCTTCCGGAGCCCTCGTTGAAGGCTCCTCCATGGATGAAGACGACAACCGGCAGAGCGGCGGCTGACGTGAGTTTCGGAGTCCAGACATTGAGATAGAGGCAATCCTCGCTGGCCTGATTCTGAACGAGGAATTCCTTGGTCCACGGGAGAAAATCGCCATGAAGCGATTGCATGCAGCTGGCGGCGAATGTATCGGCCGTGCGCACGCCCGTCCAGGCCGCCGGGGCCGCGGGCTCGCGCCAGCGCAGGTTGCCGACGGGTGGAGCGGCATAGGGAATGCCCTTGAAGGCCGTGACGGAAGACAGCTCGTCTTTTTGGCCGGAAACTTCGCCGGATGCGGTTTTTACTATGCCGGCCGGAGCGGTCTTAGCGGAAATCTGCTGAAGCGATGCGACAAGAACCAGGGAAAAAACTGCCAGTTTCAATCCAACATTCATTTTGGGTCTCCAGAAATCAAATCCAAGTTGGAATCATAGCGCGCTGGCGCAGATTGTCATTTGGCCGCCGCACGGATCCAGTCGCGCGTGCGCAGCACTCCAGCGGTAATGATGGCGAGGGCGAGGGCGAGAAAGAACGCATTTCCGCAACGGACCAGCCACCGGGGACAAGTGACGACCGTTTCCCCGAAGAACGCATGCGCGCCATAGGCGAGCGCGCCGCCGGCGCCGAGGCTCAGGGTGTGCAGAGCCGTCCAAGCACTGCGCCGCGATAGCACCCAGACCAGGGACAGGAACAAAAAATCCACGGCAAGCATGGCCGCGAAGGCACCCCACTTCCAGCCCGGCGGCGTCAAAAGCACAGCCATGCCCAGAATGAATGCCGCAGGGCCGGTGAGCCAGGCCGAGGGCACTGTGCCGGTTGTCTTTTGTGAGCGGGCCGCTGGGAAGAAAAATGCGGCGGCAACGAGGGCGGTAACGAGCAGGCCAACGGAGACAAACTGGGCGCGCGAAGCCATAAAGTGGCTTTGATGGTAAGAGTATGCCGTGCCGCCGGCCGCCCCGGCGACAAAGATAAGGGCGACAAAACTGGTGGCGACTTTGCCCAGCCAAGGGGTGCGCGCGCGAGCGGGAAAGAGGCCCTCGACGAGCGCAATGGAAACGCCGATGCTCCAGAACGGGTGAAGATTGAGCATGAAGAGAGTCCACCATGCGCCGATGCCAAGGAAGGGAATCCAGGCAGGGGCGAGCAGATGAAACCCGAGGTAATTGGGATTGAAGAGCGATTGCGAACTGAAGCCTTCCTCGATGAGAGCGTAGGCAACGCCAAGCAGAAGGACGGTGGGCCAGCCGCGGCCGGAGCGGCGCGCCAGTTCGCGGATCAGCAACGCGCCTCCGCCATACATGGGCGCAAGCATGATGAGAGCTGAGAGCAGCGTGAGAGGCAGATCGCCGAGAAGATATTCGGCAACGAGCGGCGCAACGAAAAAAAGCGTGAGGGCGGCAGGAATGGCGCGTTGAGGTCTGGTCACAGGCACCTCGGAGAATGGGATGCGACTCTGGAGAACATAAGGGCAGTGTACTTGGGAGCGGGCAGGACGCATTGTTTCTTGAAGGAAGCTCTGAAGCAGTTCAATCCCACACAGGCATTCGTAAGGCGATCAACAATTTGCTTTCGATAGCAACGATCCGGGCCTGAAGGCCCCGATATTCAGCCTGTTCTTCAGAGGGCTGAAGCCCTCTGCTCCCTCCGGAACCGCTATTTGCAACTGTGGCACCAAGGTTGTTCTTGCCGCGGCGGTTTGCCGAGCCCGCCTACGCCTGATCTTTCCAGAGCATGACGCCGCCGAGGAGGCCGGTGGTGTTGGGGACGATGGTGACGTTGGGGCCGGGGGTGAAGAGGATCTTCTTGGTGTTGCCGCCGCCGAGGTAGAGGTGATCCCAGTTGAAGAGGGCCGCGGTCTGCTTGATGCCCGCCTGAAGGAAGTCGTTCCAGCGCGCCTTGCCGAACTTGTCGAGGCCGCGGCGGCCGAGGTAGTCCTCGTAGGTCATGCCCTTCTTGCGCCAGGGGTGGTGAGCGAGTTCCAGGCCGGGACAGAGGCGGCCGTCGGTGAAGAGGGAAGAGCCCATTCCGGTGCCCAGCGTCAGCACCAGCTCGACGCCTTCGCCCTTGATGGCTCCGTAGCCCTGCACGGCGGCGTCGTTGCAGACGCGCACCGGCAACTTCCAGCGCTTTTCGAGCGTGACCTGGAGCGGGAAGGCTACCCAATCCGGATGAAGATTGGCGGCCGTGTAGGTAGTTCCGCGCTTGATGACGCCGGGAAAGCCTACCGAGACGCGGTCGAAATGATCCATCAGCTTCCGCAGGTCGTCCAGGCTGGCGAGCACGGCTTCAGGCGTGGGGACGGCGGGGGTGAGCACGCGCTGGCGTTCGCTGACCGGCGTGCCGGCAGCATCCAGCAGCATGGCTTTCAGCCCCGAGCCGCCGATGTCGATGGACATGGTGATGGGGCCAGTGGGCTTCGACGGGGAAACGGGAGCGGGAGCTGCGGTTGTGGAGACGGAAGGAGTCATCAGCACGAATTGTACTTTGTGCGGCGCGGTTTGCAAGCGCGGATTGAAGGCGATATGCACAAAACATGACGGATGCGCCGCTCGATCCCCTAAACTGAGTCTTGCCCCTAATGCCCGCATACTGCGAAGTCGCGTTGCCTGTTCCGCTTGACCGCGTGTTTACCTACGCGGTCCGCGAGGGACAACTGCCGCAGCGGGGAGCGCGGGTGATTGTTCCCTTCCGCAAAGAAAAACTGATTGGAGTTGTGACCGCGCTCGATGCCAAGGCTCCGGCCGACGTAGATGTGCGTGCGATTGAGGCGGTTCTGGACGATGAGCCGCTGCTGAGCGACCGGCTGCTAGCGCTGGCGGGGTGGATGGCGCAGTATTATCTGGCGCCGCTGGGCGAGGTGCTGCGTGGGATGTTGCCGCTGATGGCCGAGGTAAGGCGGACGGTTTATTACCGCATTACCGACCTGGGAAGGGATGTGCTGGCGAAGAGTGTGGAGGGGAATCCAGAGGGAAGATGTTCTTCCGGGGCTAAAGCCCGCGTTGCTTTGGCTGGCTTTACGCGGGGGTTGAAACCCCCGCCTCCCTCCGATTCGAACTCTTCAACAACCTATAGATCTCAGGGAGATTTGATGTGCGGGGATGGGGAGCCCATGGATTCCCAGGTCCGAAAATCCGGACCTAGGGCACCCGAAGTTCAGGGTGATTTGATGATGTACGGGCTAAAGCCCGTACCCTCGACGCAAAAGCGTGCAGGCTCAAGGGATGGTTCGAAGCGGCGGGGCAGGATTTCCGCGGAGGAGCAGGACCTGGAGCGGCGCGTGCTGGAGCGGCTGGCTTCGGGCGAGGCGGTGAAGGTTTCCACGCTGCGCACGGCCACGGCGGCCACGCTGCCGGTGCTGGCAGGCCTCACACGCAAGAAGTGGATTGCGCGCGAGACGGCGGCTGCGGAGCGCGATGCGCGGCGCATGGAGCGCTTTGCCGTGCTGATTCCCGAGACGAGGCTGCCGGCCTTGACGAAGAAGCAGCAGGCCATTCTGGCGGAGCTGGCAGCCTGCGGCAATGAGCTGCCGCTGGCCGAGCTGCGGCGCAAGGATCTGCCCTCTTCTACGCTGCAAACGCTGGTTCGGCGGGGACTGGTGCGCATCGAGGAGCGGCCGGCGGCTTTCCGCATGGGCGGACTCGCGCCTGAAGAGGGGCCGTTCCGGCTGGACGAGGCGCAGATGGAGGCCCTGGCAAGCCTGGCGACGGCGCTGGGAGGATTCCACGCCTTTCTGCTTCATGGAGTGACAGGTTCAGGAAAGACGGCGGTTTATCTGGCGGCGATGCAGCGGGCGCTGGACCGCGGGCTCGGGTCGATTCTGCTGGTTCCCGAGATAGGGCTGACGCCGCAGACCGTCGGCCTGCTGGACGCGGCCTTCGGCGAGAAGGTGGCGCTGCTGCATTCGGCGCTAACGCCCGAGGAGCGCAGCGAGCAGTGGCGGCGCATCCGGCGGGGCGAAGCGCCCATCGTGGTCGGCACGCGGTCGGCGATTTTCGCGCCTGTTCCGCATCTGGGCCTGATCGTGGTGGACGAGGAGCACGACCAGAGCTACAAGCAGGAGGAGACGCCGCGCTACAACGCCCGCGATGTGGCCGTTGTGAGGGCCAAGCTGGAGGACGCGGTGGTGGTGATGGGCTCGGCGACGCCGTCGCTGGAAAGCTGGCAGAACTCGATTAAGGGCAAGTATCAGCGCATTGAAATGAGTGAGCGCGTGATGAACCGGCCGCTGCCCGAGGTCGAGCTGGTGGACATGCGCAAGGAGTTTCAGGAAACCGGCGAGGAGCAGCTTTTTTCACGCGCGCTGGTGGAGCAGACGCGCCAGGCTCTGGATCGCGGCGAGCAGGCGTTGATTCTGCTCAACCGCCGCGGCTACTCGTTTGCCGTGATTTGCCGCGCCTGCGGAGAAAAGCTGGAGTGCGAGAACTGCGCCATTGCGCTGACCCACCACAAACGCTCCGCTGAAGACTCGTGTGTGGCTCGGGCGGGGCAGCGGCTGGAGTGCCACTACTGCGGATTCCAGCGAAAGGTGCCCGCGCACTGCCCGAAGTGCGGCAGCGAGCACCTGTACTTTCTGGGCGCAGGCTCGCAACAGGGCGAGGAGCGGCTGGGCGAGATTTTCCCCGGCGCGCGCATTGGCCGCATGGACCGCGACACGGTGCGCGGCCGCAGCGACCTGGAGCGGCTGCTCACACGGCTGCACTCGGGCGAAATCAACCTGCTGGTGGGCACGCAGATGATCGCCAAGGGCCACGACATTCACGGCGTCACGCTGGTGGGGGTGGTGGGTTGCGACCACTCGCTCTCGATGCCGGACTTCCGCGCGGCCGAACGGGTTTTCCAGCTCATCACGCAGGTTTCAGGGCGGGCCGGAAGGGGCGATCTGCCGGGGCGCGTCGTGGTGCAGACCTACTACCCGGACCACTACGCCGTTGTGGCGGCCGGCCACAACGATTATGCGAACTTTGCGGAGAAGGAACTGAGATTTCGCCGCTGGATGCACTATCCGCCCTTCGGCGTGCTGGCCAACGTGCTGGTGCAGTCGGAGAAGCTGGAAGAGGCGGCGGGCTGGGCGTCTCTTTTGGGCAAGTATCTTGTCCAGAGCGAGACCGGCGGAGCGGTGCGAGTGCTGGGCCCCTGCACGGCGCCCATCGCTCGCATCAAGCGCGCCTACCGCTTTCACATGATTCTGAAATCCGCCTCGCGCAAGGTGCTGAACTCAGCCCTGCGCGGCATGTTGACCCACGCCGACGAGGCAGGAATTCCGCGCAGGAATCTGGTTGTGGACGTGGATGCGCTGCGGCTGATGTAACAACCTGCGGCCACCTGCGGTGGGGCCAACTGCTCGCTATTCGCTCGCATAAGGTTCGTGGTTTTCCAGGTCCCAAAAGCGGAACATGGGGCACTCAATCATTTTCGGATGGGCCGAGCTGGGCCACCCGCCGGTGGGTGGCAAAACTAGCGAGTCAGCGAGATTCGTACTTTGGGCAAGAGTCAGGGCTTGCATTCAGAGTGGTATGCCGGTGGTCACAAAGCCACGAAGCAACGGATAAAAAAACGCGCCTCGACGAATCGCTGACTCGCCGAGGCGCGCTGACCTGTTTCTATCGCCTTACTTTGCGGGCTCGCCGGTCTCGAGGACGTGCAGTTCCTTGCCGGGCTTGAAGCGCACTGCCTTGCCGGGGGTGATGCTGACCTCGGTGCCGGTGCGGGGATTGCGGCCGATGCCGGTTTTGCGGGCGCGGACGCTGAAGACGCCGAAACCGCGCAATTCGATGCGCTCGCCGGCTGTCAGAGCCTGTTTGAGGCCCTCGAAGACCGTATCCACAGCAGCCTCTGCCTTGGTGCGGGGCAGGCCGGTGCGTTCGATCACATGATGGACGATGTCCTGTTTAATCATAAGGGTAACCTCGCTGGCGCAACTGTCTTACTTTACTACGAGCTGCGGGTTTGATGCTACAGATTTTGGAACGTTCTTGAAACAAGGCTACGGCGGGAATTGGCGATGCTTCCCATTTCTGTTCAGAAAACTCCTCTTCTGCCGCTCTAGCGGCCTCGGTGTTGCCGCTGAACGCGATTGTTGCAGATAAAATGTTGAAAATCCCCCATGGATTCCTTAAGATAGGCAGCAAGGAATCCTTTAACCCTGACGAAATTGAACCGGAGGCAGGCTAGATCCGGACCAGGAAGCGTATGTCAATTCAGAGCGATCGCTGGATCAGGGAACAGGCCCTTCACCACCGCATGATCGAGCCCTTCTGTGAGAAACAGGTGGGCGTTGGCGTGATCTCGTATGGTGTGTCGTCGTACGGCTACGACCTGCGGGTTTCCGACGAATTCAAGATCTTCACCAATGTGAACAGCGCCATTATTGATCCGAAGGCCTTTGACGAGCGGTCGTTTGTCTCGGTACAGGCGGATTCGATCATTGTGCCGCCGAACTCGTTCGCTTTGGCTCGTTCTGTAGAGTATTTTTGTATCCCCAGAGATGTATTGGCGATTTGCGTTGGGAAGTCAACCTATGCGCGTTGCGGGATCATTGTGAACGTGACGCCATTCGAGCCGGAGTGGGAGGGATTCGCGACACTGGAAATCTCCAACACAACGCCGCTACCGGCCAAGGTCTACGCCAACGAAGGGCTGTGCCAGATACTGTTTTTCCGTTCCGATGATGCTTGTGAGGTCAGCTACGCCGACCGCAAAGGCAAATATCAGAGACAACAGGGAATCGTGCTTCCACGAATTTAGGGTGCTGAAGCAGAGACTCCTGTTGGCTGGTTCGGGAATCGGTATCTTTCGCGTGCGATGTGGAGGCGTGTTCTCCGCACACACCGGGCTTGGTCCCCTTTTTTTGCCTGGAGGCGCGAGGTGTGTTCGATTCGGAACCAGGAACCAATCCGCGTGGGCGTGTTAACGGATGAGCCAATCCGCCTGCAGGGCCTGATCAGCATTTTCGAGGGCGGGCCGAGTGAGGGCTATGCCCGGCTGGCTCCGGTCTTCGGGAGCCTCGAAGAACTGTTGTCGGATCGCACGCTGGGGTTTCTGGTCGTGGATCTGCACTCTCTTTCTTCTGCGGAGCAAACGATGGCGGCGATTCGCCGCAAGCGCCCCGGCATTCGCCTGATTGTCATCGGCCCGGAGGGAGACGACAGGCTGATCATGAAGTCGATTCTGGCTGGAGCGCGCGCATACCTCGACTTGAAGGCCAGTCCGGAGATAGTTCGCCAAGCGATCGAAGTTGTGACGAGCGGCTCCATCTGGGCTCCGCGTCGTCTGCTTTCCAAGCTGATCGACAAGCTGCTCGTAGCCTCCGATTCCAGCCTCGACACGAAGATACGCCCTCACCTGACCAGCCGCGAGCATGAGGTGCTTGAGCTAATTCTGATGGCCCGATCGAATCGCGAGATTGCACGGCAGTTGGGGATTGAGGAGCGCACCGTCCAGGCACATGTGAGCAGGTTGCTGCGCAAGACAGGCGCGAGCAACCGGATCGATCTCTCGATGCGCGTACTGAATCACTCTCTGCCGGCGTGCGAGGGCCTCTTTGGCTGCCGTGACGAACGAAAAGAGGTTCTGACATTCGGCCCGCATCCCGTTACTTATCAGTCAACAGAAGACGTTACTTAAATCTCCACTCCTTCCGTAATCTTGCGTGAAACCTTGGTTATCCAGAGTATTGGGAACAGTAACAACGCAGATCTGGGGAAAGGAGTTCCCAGGCAGCATGTTTCCCATGAGGCCTGGGAACTCCTCTTTTTTCGTTTTTTACCGCGAACTTCTGTTCTGCGCTGGGTACGTTCAGCCCTCCCCCGCGTCAATCCTTGCATTGTAGAGTCGAGACCGGTTACTCCGGCCTCGATTTTGTATTGTGCCTCCATCGGCCAGGGTGGAATGGGCAGGGGCAAGGATGCGTGTACCGGCTTGAATGCTGTAGCCTGACAGAGGATGCCCTGGTTTCGATTCCAAATGAGGAGCAGGCGCCAGTTCGATTTTGTGGACTTCAGAGCCGAGATGCCAGATTGCGGTTTGCTCCTTGACGACTGAGCTTCGACGATTGAACAGCCCGCGGCGCCAAGAGCCGCGGAGTGGAAAGGATCAGGAAATGAAAAAGATACTTGTTTTGATTTGCTTCTGTCTCATGTTTTCATCGGCAGCATTTGCAGGCTCGAAGCGGGCCAGTCTGCAGGCCCGCGTTGATGCGGCCAAGGTTGTTCTGGATGAGGTGATGGCGGCCAAGGACAGCAGCATTCCGATGAATATCATGGAGCAGGCCACCTGCGTGGGCGTGGTGCCTGGCTTGAAAAAGGGAGCGCTGGTGTGGGGCGGGCAGTATGGCCAGGGCGTGGTTACCTGCCGCACCGGTCATGGCTGGAGCGGGCCGGTATTCATTCGCATGGCGGGCGGGTCTTGGGGGTTGCAGATCGGCGGCCAATCGACTGATCTGGTGCTGGTGGCCGTCAATGAGCGGGGCTTTCAGGATCTGCTGAAGAACAAGTTCAAGATCGGTGGAGATGCCTCTGCCGCGGCCGGCCCGGTGGGCCGCAGCAGCCAGGCCTCGACCGATTGGAAGATGAACGCCGAACTGCTCAGCTATTCCCGCAACAGGGGGCTCTTTGCCGGTATCGATCTGGATGGCACCAGCGTCAGCCAGAACTCCGATGACACAGAGATGTACTACGGCAAGGAACTCAGCTTCGATCAGATTCTCAAGGGGAGCGTTGCGGTTCCCAAGGGGGCAGTATCGTTTGTTCAGACTGTGGCGCATTACTTTGTCGAGGCCAAAAGCCGGTAGTTGCGGCACGGCGAGGCGAGAGGGGCCGAGGGGCGGTTTCAGAAGGGCACGGCAGCAGCTTTAGCCGTGCCCCTGGCGCAGAGCCAAGCAACCCGGCTTTTGATTCTCAAGGCAGATCGAGCGCGGTGGAGGCAACCTCTTCAAGAAGGGGCATTGCGGTATTCACTTGGGACCCGTTCCGGTAAGATTCGTACCAAAGAAGCCCATGAACCGAATTCCTACGCTCGACGGCTGGCGCGGCATCGCGATTCTCCTGGTGATTGTTGCGCATGTGCAAGTCTTTCTTTTGGGTCACACGTTTCAAGGCTATGCCTGGCTCAATTTCGGGCAGCACGGCGTCAGCATATTCTTTGTTTTGAGCGGCTATTTGATTACCACTCTTCTGCTGGAAGAGGACAAGATCGACCTGAAGCGGTTTTACCTGCGCCGCTTTTTCCGCCTGATGCCGTGCGCGTGGGCCTATCTTGCTTTTGTGGGGATTCTGGCTTCTGTCAGGCATGTTCACATCATCGGCAGCGATACGTGGTCCTGCCTGTTCTTCTTTCGCAACTACTACCCTGCGGTTGAGACTCAATCGAATCTGTTGACAACGCATTTCTGGTCTCTCTCGCTTGAAGAGCAGTTTTATCTGACATGGCCGCCGCTGCTTGTATTCGTGGGCAGGAAGTGGGGCCTGCGCGCGGTTGCCGGGAGCGCGGTTGGGTGCGCCGTTTTCCGGCTTATTTACTGGAACAGCTATGCACGTCCGGGCTTTGGAATGCGCTCGGAAGTTCGTGTGGATGCTTTGCTGGTTGGCTGTGGGCTGGCTTTCCTTCTGAAGCGGGATGCGGTTCGCGCATGGATCATTCAGTATGGCGCGGCGGTTTTCTGGATCTGCGTTCCAATTTTTGTGTGGCACGTCTATCGCTACCAAGCGCTCATTCCCCTCAGCGAATCGATCCTGATCGCGACGATGATCGCCTGCACGAGCGTACATCCCGGATCTGTTCCCGGCAGAGTGCTGGAGTGGCAGCATTTGAAGTTCACGGGGATGATGTCTTATAGCTTTTACGTCTGGCAACAGCTCTTTCTTCGACATTCTTGGGGGCCATTTGGAATTCTGCTCCTGGGCGCGGTTGGGATCGGAAGCTGGCTGCTCATCGAGCAGCCATGCATTCGCCTGGGAAGACGCCTCGAGCACCGCAGAGCAGCGCCGTCGGTCAACAAGGTGGTTGGTGCGGTGGTTGATCTTGCCGAGCCATAGCATCATGCCGGGTAAGCGCATGCGGCCGCGACGCGTCCCAGGCTGTGCTGCTTTGGAAAGGGCAACAAGCCTGGTCTCAGAAGCAATGCGGCTTCTTCAGCTTGAGCGGACGTTCAACCGTTCCTTCCCACACCGGTCGCTTTGCGCTCTGAAACCCGCGCTGGGGGACTAAACTTGAGTTTTGCCTTCTTGCCATGCGGGAGAATCTAGAGTTTTGGCTGGTACTGATCGTGGCGCGCACCCTAGGGTGGATGCCGCGCGTATGGGCGCGTCTCGTGGCGGACGGGCTTGCCGGAAGTATCTATCGAGTCCACGGCCGCCTGCGCCGTGTGGGCCATCGCAATCTGGAAATGGCGTTGCCGGAGCTCTCAGCCCGAGAGCGTGACGACATTCTGCGCGGCGTTTTCCGCCATCTTGGCTGGCAATTGGTCGAGTTCTGCCGCATGGCCCGGTACACTCCGGAAAGCACTCGCGGCTGGATTTGTACCGACGGCCTGGAGCACTTTCTGGCGGCGAAGGCGCGCGGCAAGGGCGTGCTGATCGTCACCGGGCACTTGGGCGCGTGGGAGCTTTCCAGCTTCTATCACTCCCTTATGGGCTATCCCATGAGCATGGTTGCGCGGCCGCTCGACAACCGGCGCCTGGACAAGTTCGTCAACGGCATTCGCTGCCTGCACGGCAACCATGTGCTGCCCAAGGATGACTTCGCCCGCGGCCTGCTGAGGGCGATGCGCGCCGGCGAGACCGTCGGCATTCTGATGGACACGAATATGACTCCACCGCAAGGGGTCTTCGTGGAGTTCTTCGGGCGCGAGGCCTGCACAGCCTCGGGTGTGGCGCGCGTGGCCCTCAAGACCGGCGCGGCCGTGTTGCCGGGCTTCATGTTGTGGGAGCCGACGGAGCGGAAGTATATTTTGCACTTCGGCCCGGAGCTGAGCTTCGAGCGCACGGACGACGCCGAGGCTGACATTCTGGCTGCAACGCAACTGTGCGCCCGGACGACCGAGGAGTGGATTCGACGCTATCCTGACCAGTGGCTCTGGATACATCGCCGCTGGAAGACGAGGCCGGCGGGCGAGCCGGGGCTGTATTGAGGAGAGACAAATGACGCTGGGCGAACTGATTGAAGCATTGGGCGGCAAGCTGGCGCAGGGAAGCCCGCAGCGGGTGGTCGATGGCATCAATTCCTCGGCATTGGCCGGTGGTTCGGAGCTGGTCTTTGCGGAGAATGCGGCGTCGGCAGCCGGCGCGCTGAAGAGCAATGCCGGTGCGGTAGTTCTGCGCGCCGGCCTGTTGGAGACATATTCGGAAGACAAGTGCGTCATTGAGGCGGAGCAGCCGCGCCTTTGGTTTGCCCGCGCGGCCAAGCAGCTTACCCCTGGGCTGCCTGCGGATGGCGTACATCCCAGGGCGGTGGTGGGCGCTAATGTGCGGCTGGGCGAGAAGGTCACCATCGGCCCCTGCGCGGCTGTGGGCGAGAATGCCAGCATCGGCGCGGGAAGCCGCATCGAGGCGGGCGCTGTTGTGGGTGAGGGGGTCTGCATTGGTGAGGATTGCCGGATCTATCCCCGAGCCGTACTGTATCCCGGAACGACGCTGGGAAATCGTGTCGTCGTTCACGCCGGGGCGGTGCTGGGCGCGGACGGCTTCGGCTACGTGCGTGACTCGGTTACCGGCGCCTACACGCAGTTTCCGCAGCAGGGCACGCTTCTCATCGAGGACGACGTCGAGATCGGCGCCAACACGACAATCGACCGCGGCGCTCTGAAGCAGACGAGAATCGGCCGGGGAACCAAATTCGACAACCTGGTTCATGTGGGTCACAACTGCGAAATCGGCGAAGACGTGATTCTGGTGGCTGGGGTGGGCATCAGCGGCTCTTGCACGGTTGGCAATGGCGCGGTCATCGCGGGGCAGGTCGGAATTGGCGACCATGCGCACATCGGATCCGGCGTGATTCTTGGCGGCCAGGCGGGCGTTCTCAGTGGCAAGACGGTGACCAACGAAGGAATGGGCGTAAAACCGGGAACGGTGCTGTGGGGAACGCCGGCGCGACCGCTGATGCAGGTTCTGAGGGAGTTGGCTGTAGTGGCGAGGCTGGCGAAAAAGCAGGGAACAGGGAACAGGGAATAGGGAACAGGTGTGGCGACCAGCGGTCTGAGGCTCCTCACCCTTTCGCCAGGAAAAAGGCGAAAGGATGGGGCACGGAATGGGCTTGCCGATCCCTGGTTTCTATTCCCAATTTTCTGGATTCAGAAGGGCTTTTCGGTCAGGAATGGCTCGGGCTTGAGGGAGCCGTCGCGCTGCTTCACGAGCATCTGCACCTTTCCCTCGGCGGTATCCAACTCGGTCTTGCAGGCGGCCGAGAGGCCCACGCCCTCCTCGAAGAGCTTGAGCGAGTCATCGAGAGCCAAGTCGCCCTTTTCCAGTTGATCGACGATGTTCTCGAGTTTCTTGAGCGAGTCTTCAAACGAAGGCATGGCGATTACTCCGTAGCAGGTTTGGGCGGCACATTGGAGATGACTTCGGCGGCGATGCTGTAACCGCCGAAGGGAGCGGCGACCTGCACGCCCTGGACATAGGGGCGCACGGCTTCGATCATTTCCTGGGCGATGAGAATGCCTTCGCGGCGGGCGACGGCGGGGCTGTCGGCCTGGGCCATGCGCAGCATGATCTCTTCGGGCATAGATGTGCGCAGGTCATTCTTCAGGTATTCGGCGTTGCGCAGGCTGGTGAGCGGACAGATGCCAGCAAGAATGGGAATGCGGTGGTCCTTGATGCGTTCGAGGAAGCTCTCCAGCAGGCGCAGGTCAAAGACCGGCTGGGTGACGGCGTATTCTGCGCCGGCCTCGACCTTGAAGAAAAAGCGCCGCAGTTCGTTTTCGATGTCGGGCGCGCCGGGATTGGCGCTGACGCCGATGGTGAAGTTGGTGCTGACGCCGATTGAGTTCGAGCCAATGTCGAGGCCGTGGTTGAGGCGGCGCACGATGTTGACCAGACCGATGGAGTCGACGTCAAAGACAGAGGTGGCGTCGGGATAGTTGCCCATCTTGGGCGGGTCGCCGGTCACGCACAGGATGTTGTGCAGGCCGAGCGACGAGGCGCCGAGCAGATCCGATTGAATGCTCAGAAGGTTGCGGTCGCGGCAGGTGTAATGCAAAACCGTTTCAACGCTGGTGTGCTGCTGAATCTGGAGGCAGAGGCTCTGCGCGCTCATGCGCGCCGAGGCTCGTGGCGAGTCAGGCACATTGATGGCATGGACGCCGAGCTGGTACAGCAGCTGCGCGCCCTCGATCTCGTCAATGCAGTTGATGCCCCTGGGTGGCACGATTTCGACCAGGGTGATGAAGCTTCCCTGCTCGATGAGCGAGCCGATATGGGAGCGTGTGCCGAGCGGAGCCGGTGGCGTTTCGGCATTCGGAACTGGAGTCGCACCGGTAACCTCGATGCGGGCCTTTGCGTCCAGGTCGCGCAGCCCCGCGCGCATGGCGCGAATGTGATTGGGTGTGGTGCCGCAGCAGCCGCCCACGATTTGCACCCCAGCCTGGATGGCTTTGCGGGCAAAGCTGGCCATATATTCCGGCGAGCAGAGGTAAATATTGCGTCCCTCGACGGCCCGGGGCATACCGGCGTTGGGCATGGCGGCCAGCGGCAGCGAGGTGACCGGGCGCATGGCCTCGATAGCAGTGAGCACGGAGGTGGGGCCGGTGGAGCAATTGACGCCGATGGCTCCAGCGCCCCATTCGGTCAGGAGCGCGGCGGCCTGCGCGGGCGAGGAGCCGTCGAGGCAGGTGCTCTCATCGTCCACAGTCACCATGACCAGGACAGGCAGGCCTGGGGCGACCTCACGTGCTGCCGCAAGGGCTTCTCGCGCCTCGTTCAGTGCGGACATGGTCTCGATGCTGAGCATGTCGACGCCGGCCTCGGCGAGGACGCGAATCTGCTCGGCAAAGGCGGCACGGGCCTCATCGAGGCCGATTTTGCCCAAGGGTTCGAGGCGAACGCCCAGCGGCCCCACCGAACCGGAGACCCAAATTTTGCCAGCTTGCTTATCCTTGAAACGCTCGATGGCCTGGCGGGCAACGGAAACGCCAGCGGCGTTGATTTCCGCCACTTTACCTGCCAGACCGTGGCGGGCCAGCCGGAAGCGGTTGGCGCCAAATGTGTTGGTCTCAAGCAAATCGGCGCCGGCTTGCAGGTATTCCTCGTGAATGGAGAGGATGAGGCTGGGGTCGGAGAGGTTCAGCTCGTCGTAACAGCGGTTGATGAAGATGCCGCGGGCGTAGAGAACGGTTCCCATGGCGCCATCGGCGAGGACGGGGCGGTCGGCGAAGATGTCGGCGAATTGCGGCATTATGTTGACATGCTAAGCCATGCGGGCCTGACACGCCAGCGGGTAGGGCAGCTTTGTTATACTTCGGTAGTCATAAGCTTGGGTTGAACCGGCTTGGGGCCGTTTTTCCGCGGTCTGCCCGTTGTGGGCGGTAACCGCTGTCAACATTGATTGTTCACGCCGCGGCCATGGCCGTTGGCATCCTGCGCGGCAACTCCGCGTCATGCGTTGAGGTAAGGGATTTTGGACAAGAGAAGTCTTTGGATGAGCGCCGCCGCGGCTCTGGTGGTTGCAGCCGCACTGGCAGGATGTGGAACGACTACCTATTTCGCGGGCCGTACGCTGCCGCCCAGCAAGCTGACCAATCGCGTCCTGATCACGATTCAGAATCCCAATAGTTCCAACTCGGGCCTTCTGCAGTTTGTGGATGCCTATTATGACATCCGGTTCGTATATAACAGCACGAACACAAACCCGCAGTTTGCCATAAGCGGGTTTTCGGGCAAGCTGCCGACCACGATTCAAAACATGCCGGAGGAGGAGTTGGGCGAGGTTTACAACTCCGGCAGCGGGGTCGTGACGACCATCAATTATGCAAAGGAACAAACTTCCGGCTCCGTGAGTGGACTGAATGGCGCCTCTTCCAGCGTGTTTGTTACGCGGAATCTGAAATTTGCCTTCGCAGCGAGTCAGTCGTCTCATGTGCTCACGGTGGTGGACCGGACGAGCGGCAACAGCTACCCGCTGAACCTTCCTGGCGTCTACCGCGTGAGTGTGAATCCGGGCGGTTCCGTGGCACTGGCATTCGTCCAGAACTCGAATTACGTTTACTATCCGCGCCAACTGACGGCCGCGCAGACCATTTCCTATTCCGGGGGATCGGCGAACTGGCCCAAGGGAGCAGTTGACTGCGAGCCGCTGAGTGGACCTGGCTGGTGTCTCTTCCAGATGCTCGGTTCTGACGGCAATCCGTTGACGTTCGACAGACCGACAAAGGCTGTTTTTTCAGCTGATGGCGGAACGGCCTACGTCCTGAATTGCGGGCCGGAGTGCGGCGGCTCCAATGCTTCCGTATCGCCGCTTCCGGTGGCGCCATTGATCTTCCTGCTGGGGCAGAGCTCAGGATCGTTGCCTACTCAAAGCACGCTCAACAGCAGTACGATCGCAATTCCAGGTGGCGCCAGCAATGCTTTGGTCGACACTTCGACCATGTATGTTGTCGGCCAGGAGAATACGGGCGGCTATTGGGGCGGCAACCTGACGGTGGTGAATCTCTCCACGAACAAGATTTCGCTTCCTGCCGTCTCGATCAGCGACGGCGCGCCCGGAGCGCCGAGCCGCATGATTCTGGGCGACGACGATACTTTGTGGATTGGCATGACCAGGTGCATCAACGGCTTGCGCGCCAACAGCAATCTAGCCACCGGCTGCCTGACGATGTTCAACACGTCAACCAACGCCGTGACGCTGATGCCCTATAATGGCGATGCCACCGGTATTGCCGCGATCACTGGCCTGCACAAGATCTACACGGCGGAGGGCGGGCAGATCTATATCTACTCGACCGTAGATGGCACGGCGATCGATAATCAGTACGTGACCGTGACTGGCACGGCCATCGATGTGGCGTACATGGATGCCCTTTCAGACGACAACAACACCGTCTATTGAGCTAACAGCGGACAGCTAACAGTTCTCTGACCGCGTGAAGAAGCACCAATGCTGAGTTCCCCATCCTCGGTGCCGTCATTCTGAGCGAAGCGCAGCGAAGTCGAAGAACCTGCGTTTTGTTCCTTTTGCGCCTGGGTGGGACCGTCCGCTTTCATCCGGAGCAATCCACTGTGAATGCCGCGTCCATCCCTGATGTTTTCACCGCCGATGTGCTGGCCATCGCGGCGCATCGCGACGACGTGGAACAGACCTGTGGAGGAACCCTGTTGCGCATGGCCTCTCGCGGCTTGCGCACCGCTATTCTGGACTTGACGCAGGGCGAAGCCGGAACCCGCGGCAGCGCGGAAGAGCGCGCCAGGGAAGCCGCCGAAGCCGCACATCTGCTGGGCACTGGCTGGCGGCAGGCGCTTGACCTGCCCGACGGCGCGCTTGAAAACACCCTGGAAAACCGGCTCAAGATTGTGCGCGTTTTGCGGCTGCTTCGTCCCCGCGTGGTCATTCTGCCTTACTGGCAGGCACGCCACCCGGATCACGCAGCTGTCGCCACACTCGGCTATGAGGCTTGCTTTCTCTCTGGCCTGGCCAAGACACCTGCAGCCGCCTCTGCTTCGAACGCGCCGCAGGCGCCACTGGCCGCACCGCAGGTGCCCCATCGTCCCTTCAAGATCATCTACGCCAGCCTCTACGCGGATGTGCGCCCCAGCTTTATTGTGGACATTACGCCCTTCATCGAGCAGCGCCATCAGGCGCTCATGGCTTATCGCTCGCAATATGCCAACCAGCAGGCCGGCAGCGGACTCTTCGTTCCCGAAGAGGAAATCCGCGAGCGAACATTTGCGGAGGCCCGCCACTATGGCCAGTTGGCCGGAGTGCGCTATGGCGAGCCTTTCGTGCAGAAGGAAGTGGGCCTGGTGGATGACCTGACGCTCGTGCCGGTGCAATCGATCTGAGGCGTTGCCAGCCTCAGAAGCTGAACCACATTCGTCCGCCTACCACGACAAGGGTGAGGGCGAAGATGCGCCGCAGCCACAGCTCCGGGATGGGCTGGGCGACAGCGGCGCCGAAGTACCCGCCAACCAGAAATCCAGCGGCCAGCAGCATCGCCACGCGCAGATCGGCGTTGCCCTTGCGGTAGTACTCCAGGAAGGCCAAGAGGCCCACAGGCAGGAGCAATGCGCCCAGCGAGGTGCCCTGGGCCTTGTGCTGGCTCATGCCCAGCAGCCAGACCAGGGCGGGAACAAACAGAATGCCCCCTCCAATGCCCACCACGCCGGAAAGCATTCCCACCACCAGGCCAACAAGCAGAATGATCCAGGTCACACATGCCTCCGTGCGGGCTCGCCGAACGAGCCCGAACCTCCAGCGTAAATCAGAATCAGTCTTGTCAGTCTGCCTCAAGCGCTTTTGAGCGGAAGAGCAAGCCGGCAACGGCGCCGCCCAGACTGGGCACCAGCAGGAAAAGCCACAACTGCGCCAGCGCCGTGCCGCCCACGAACAGCGCGGGGCCAAGGCTGCGGGCGGGGTTTACGCTCGTCCCCGTGATGTGGATTCCCAGCAGGTGAATCATCACCAGCGAAATGCCGATGGCCAGGCCGGCAAAACTCGCAGGGGCTTTTTTCTGCGTGGAGCCCAGCACCACGATCACAAAGATCAGAGTGGCTACAAACTCAAAGAGAAGGGCGGAAACAAGGCTGTACTCGCCCTGGTAGCCCGGTCCCCAGCCGTTCTGGCCCAGGCCCCTGGATGCGATGTCGTAGCCGCCGCCCTCGCCGCCGATGATGGCCGCCAGCACAGCCGCGGCCAGAATGGCGCCCAGGAACTGGCCGGCCCAGTAGCCGAGCATGTCCTTGATGGTCATGCGCCCGGCCACAAACACGCCGAGGCTCACCGCCGGGTTGATGTGGCAGCCGGAGACGGGGCCGATGCCGTAAGCTGCGCCGATCAAAGACAGGCCGAAGGCAAACGCGATGCCCAGGATGCCCACCTTGTCGCCAGCCACCGCTGCCGTTCCGCAGCCGAAGAGCACCAGAATGAAGGTACCTACGAGTTCCGCGAAGTATTTCTTCATGATTTCTCCTCTTTTGTCGGTTGAGTTTTCCGGATCAAGCGAGCCAGTGCGATGCGCGTTTCGGGCTTTCCATGCAAACCAGGGAATGGCCCAGGGAAGAGGCCAGGGCCGGTGGATGGGCGGGGAAGAGCACCGAACCGCGTTGCAGAATGCGCGCCAGCAGTGTTGCAGAGGCCATTGTGGAGAGTCAAGGAAAAGTTGAATAAGAATGCGCGGTGCGCGGCAGGTATTTTGCAAGCGCCATTCACCCGCACGCTCAAATTCATCAAACGTTTGCAATCTATTTGCCCGATTGCAGTAGTCTGTTAATGATTCCGTGCGGCCTCCGCATCTGAAGTTCAACGGCCGCCGGGCGAGGGCAGACCGTTTGAGCCAGACCATCTTTGTACTGGAAGACGACGACGATATCGCGCGGCTGGTGCAGCATCACCTGGAAGCGGCAGGATTTGCGGCGCGTTTGTTTCACACCCCAACGAACCTGATTCCCGACGCCGAGCGCCAGGCGCCGGTGCTGTTTCTGCTGGACATCATGGTGCCCGGCGGCGACGGGCTGGACGTATGCCGGCGTCTGCGGCAGCACCCTGGGCTTTCTACGGTTCCCATCATTTTTCTCACGGCGCGCGCCAGTGAAAATGACCGCGTGCTGGGACTGGAAGTGGGGGCCGACGATTACATTACCAAGCCCTTTGCCACGCGCGAGCTGGTGGCGCGCGTCAAGGCCGTGCTGCGCCGCTTCGAGCGTCCCGCTGCGCCCTCGGTCCTCAGCTTTGATGAGATCGTGATCGACGAGGGCGCGATGCGTTTGATGGTGCGCGGCGAACTGACCACCACGACGGCGACCGAGTTCCGGCTGCTGGACTTTCTGGCGCGGCATCCGGGTCGGGTTTTCAGCCGCGACCATCTTCTGGATTCCGTCTGGGGCGATGCGCGCTTCGTCACCCCCCGTTCGGTGGACGTCTATGTGCGCCGCATCCGCGAAAAGATTGAGCTCGATCCGGAGAACCCACGCTACTTGCAAACCGTGCGCGGCGCAGGTTACCGCTTCGAACTGCCAAAAAGCGAGTAGGCAAAGAGTGAAGTCAAAGATATTCACCCGGCTGCTCGGTCTTTTTCTCCTGCTGCTGGTCTTTCAGGCCGCGGCGATGGAGTTCGCCTTCATTCCGTTTCTTTTGGGGAAAGTGCTGGAACTGCCCGCCGGCAGCACCGTTCTTTCTATAAGTAATGAGATTCTTTGGTCGGGCCTGATCGCGGCGGCCGTGGCGCTGACGTTGGCTATTTGGGTTGCCGGCCGCCTCTCCGCGAGGCTGGAGCGTGTGATTGCGTTTGCACGGCGCATTGCCGATGGCGACCTGAGCGCGCGGATTCTTCACCCCGAGGAAGATGTATTCTCCGCTCCCGAGGCCGCGCTCAACAAGGCGGTCGAGCGAATGGAAGAGAAGTTCACCGAGATCGAGAAACGGCGCGAGGAACTGGCCGCCATGCTCGATTCGATGCAGGAGGCGGTGGTCGCCATCACGTCCGAGGGTCTTGTCCGCTGGTCCAACGCTGCTATGGAGCGCATCGCCGGCACGCAGATTCGCGCCGGGCGGCCACTGGTTCATGCGGTGCGCGACCCGGAAGTGCTGGCTTGCGTGCGTACGGCCCTGGAGCAGCGCTTGGCGCGTTCCGGCCGCGCCAGTTCGATTGCGCCGGGACGGATCTTCGAGATCAATGCCGTTCCCATGGTCTCGGGCGGCGCGCTGGCTGTTCTGCACGATATCACTCGTATTGAGGCGGCGGAAAACACCCGCCGCGAATTCGTCGCCAACGTCAGCCACGAGCTGCGCACTCCGTTGACTTCCATTCAGGGATATGTCGAGACGGTGATCGAGGAACTGGAGCCGGGCCAGGAGGCCAGCCGCGATTTTCTCGGTATCGTTCTGAAGAACGCCACCCGCATGAACCGCATCACGGAGGACCTGCTGGCCCTGGTCAGCTTGGAAAGCCCGGATCACAAACTGGCGCTTCGGCCCATGCGGGCAGGTACGCTGCTGCAGGAAGCCATAGATTCGCTGGGGGGCGTCGCGGCCGACTCCGGCGTCGATCTGGAATCTGGCGGCGCGCCCAACATCCTGGTCCTGGCCGATGCTGATGCCATGAACCAGGTCTTCGGCAACCTCATCGAAAATGCCCTCAAATATGCCAAGGCCGGCAAACGTGTGCGCATCAGCGCGCGGCTTCTGGAATCCGAAGTCGAGTTCACAGTCCGTGATTTTGGCCCTGGGATCGCCTCCGAGCATCTGGATCGCATCTTCGAGCGCTTTTACCGCGTCGACAAGGCTCGCTCCCGCGAGTCGGGCGGCACGGGTCTCGGCCTGGCCATCGTCAAGCACATAATCCTGGCCCATGGGGGGCGCATCTGGGTCGAGAGCGAACTGGGCTCGGGAGCTGCATTCCACTTCACGCTGCGCCGAGCGGCGGAGGAATAGCAGGCGCAGGCCTCCAGGGCCGCAAGCAGAAAACCAAGTTTTGGGAGAATTCCGCGGCCGGAGGTGTGGTGAGTTCGGTGGGAGTCGAACCCACGACCCACGCCTTAAAAGGGCGTTGCTCTACCAGCTGAGCTACGAACTCGTTCAAGACCGCTTCTATCAAGTTATCACAGGAACGGTTTCGCCGCCGGGGCTGGCTCCGGCGCGCGGTTAGTCTCGGCTGGACGACCGTATACCGCTCTCCTCGTTCACCTTTCAGGGAAAATCTTCAACTGTTGCCCCAAAGGACTGGAGAATGGGGTAGTCTGGTGTGAAGATTCCCAAGCGAGGGCACGTACGATGTTTGAAGTTGGTCAGGAAGTCACGGTAATCGCAGGCACGGGAACAGCTTATGATGGCGTTATTCTTGCCCGGGCAACAGACGACAATGGGGCGGGAGCCTACAAGGTAGCACTGGACGGAAGCATGTCCGGGCAGATGGGGCAGTGGCACAAGGCTGGCGACGTCTTCGTGCGCGAGAAGACGGTCGAGGACGCGGGGTTGTCTTCGGAAGAAGAGACGAACCAGGCATCGGGTTTGGGCTGGGCGTCTGATGAAGCTCCTATCCCCTGAAAACGGGGTTAGTTGGGGTAGGTCCCAGCCGCCTGGGGATGCCGCTCAGTTTGATCTCGCTTCTCGCTACCGCTCACCGGGCGGCGTACTTTATTTGTGCCGTGCCGGGCTTTGTATTCAACAGCATCGCTCGACTTGATGCCAAAACCAAAGGGATGTCCTGGCTTTCACGGAGAAGCAAATGAGTTTTGGAGAGTTTCTAGGCAAGCAATTCATCAGTGTCATTGCGTGGAACGAACCGGAGAATGGCATTCTCTCCTATAGGTATCCCATGCGGGATCTGGAGATCGAAAACGGGGGCCAGCTGACGGTGAGCGAATCGCAGATGGCGGCCTTCGTCAACGAAGGCAAAATCGCCGATGTCTTTGGTCCCGGCCTGCACACGCTGAACACGCGCAATCTTCCGTTGTTGACCGATCTGATGAATTGGGACAAGGCATTCAAGTCGCCGTTCAAGTCGGAGGTCTACTTTTTCTCGACGCGCCTGCAGATCGACCAGAAGTGGGGCACGGCCACGCCCATCACCTTCCGCGACAAGGAGTTCGGCGCTGTCCGCCTGCGTTGTTACGGCATCTATTCCTACCGCATTGCCGATCCGCGGGTCTTCTTCGACCAGATCAGCGGCACGCGCGAGAGCTATCTTGCCAGCGACCTGGAAGGCCAGTTGCGCGACACCATCATTGGCCGCATGACCGAGGTTTTTGCTTCGAGCGATATTCCATTTCTTGACATGGCCGCCAATCAGGCAGCGCTGGCCGGCAAGCTTGTCGAGCAGATGCAGCCGGCCTTTGCCGCGCTCGGCCTCGGGCTGGAGCAGTTCGCCGTGCAGAACGTCTCACTTCCCGATGAGCTGCAGAAGGTCTTCGACCAGCGCGTTGGCATGAACATGGTTGGCGATCTGGGCCGCTACACGCTGTACGCGGCGGCAGAGTCGCTGGACCTTTCCGCGGCCAACACCAGCGGCGCCGCCGGCATGGGCATGGGCCTGGGCGCCGGGGCGGCGGTGGCGCAGGTGATGTCGAATGCCCTGAAGCCTGCCATGGCGCCTCCGGCCGCGATCCCCGCCCAGGCGCTGGCGCCAACTCCAGCGCTTGCCGGCGAGACAGCCGCCGCCGAGGGGACTAAGTTCTGTATCGAATGCGGGAAACCCATTCCTCAGCGCGCGAAGTTCTGCGCAGAATGCGGGAAGGCCCAATGAATTGCCCCGCCTGCGGCGCTCCCATGAAGCTCAAGGAGGACATGGAGAGCTACAAGTGCGAATACTGCCAGAGCGTTTTTCTTCCGGAGAAGAACGACGACGGCGTCCGCGTTCTGGATGAGAGCACGGACCTGAATTGTCCGCAGTGCAATCTCCCTCTGGTTCATGCCGTTCTGGCCAAGGTCCCTATCATCTACTGCACCGGTTGCCGAGGCATGTTGATTCCCATGCCGGCGCTCGAGACTCTTATCGCGGCGGTGCGGGCAAGCGGGGGTGTTCAAGCCACCGAGGCTTCTCCGGCCGCTCCCGACAAGGAAGATTTGCGCCGCGTGATCGAGTGTCCTAAGTGTCACCACCGCATGGATGCGCATTTTTATGGCGGTCCGGGCAATGTCGTCATCGACTCCTGTGAAGAGTGCAGCCTGATCTGGCTCGATCATGGCGCGATCACGCGCATTGCGAGCGCTGCGGACGTGAGCACGCCGCCGGAATCCGGGCTTTCAGAGGATTTCGATGAGCAGCAAGTGGAGGATTCGAGCGGCGCTGGCCGGATGATCGCCGAGGGCATCATCGACTCGTTTTTCAAATGAGAATCGCCCTTGAATGGGAGAGACGCGAAGTGGGCTCAACATGGATATAGCACGCGAATCGATCATTCCAAGAGAGCTTACGGGGCAATTGCCGCGAAGAACGCGCTTGGCTAAAAACGGTGTTCAGTCGGCCATGGTGCTGGCGATTCTTCTTGTGATCGCCATTTCTTCGATGATCTGGGCCTATATGAATGCAATGCAACTGACGCAAACAAGAACAGCGTTGCGTCAAGCTAGCAGCGAAGTGATCGGAAAGGTTGATAAACGAACCAAATCCGAGTTTCACTATTCCTTTGTTGTCAGTGGGAAACCTTTTACTGGTCATGCTTCAATCCAGCGCCAGACATTTCAGGTTTCCGATCCGATTGCAATCCTTTATGTACCCACAAATCCTTCCATAAGCCATCCGGCTGGCTGGGAAGAACCTACTTTAGTGGTTTGGTTTCCGTTCTTCCTCCCAATCTTGTTTCTACTGATTTCCGTGGCAGTTCGAATTTCGATGCGGATTGATCAACGTTTGGTTGTTAAAGGCATTCCTGCTGTTGCAGTTGTCACGAAATGTATAGAACGTTATGGCAGATCTGGGCAGGTAAATGGGTTCACGATCAAATACGAATTTCGCACTGAAGACGGGATGCTGATAAATGGAAACAGCTCGAGTGAAAGCCGTCAGGAACCCGGCGCAAGTATTTGTATTCTCTATTTGCCGCGAAAGCCAAAGCGAAATCAGACCTACACTTCTCTCTGCTACCGCGCGGTTTGATGATTTTCCTTTTCAACTGCCGCGCTCTTCAGAAATCTTGAAACAAACGGCAGACTCAAAGGAATCATCCCTCAGGGGCTAAAGCCCCGCTGTTTTTGCAGGCTTTATCGGCACGACTGAAGTCGTGCCCTGACACTTCTTGCCACTGCGGATGATTCTATCCGCAGCCTGTAAAGCTCGCGTTGATTTCAGACGACTTTCGTCACGGCTGAAGTTGTGGCGCGACACAGGGTGCGAGTTTGTGCTCGGCCTGACCCGCTCCTTTCTATCTACTGATGCGCGCATATTTTGGTGACGAAGGCTGCGATTGGCAATGGCTTAATCTGGGGCTCACGGTTTCATCGAGCGTAACCCAATTATGCGAGCCTCTGTAATTCCTAAGCAACGTCTCAGCCCCGGTGGGTTGGTTTTTGCATGGGGACGACCTGGACGGTCACGTCGCGGACCTCGGAGAGGAAGCGGTTGATGACCGAGCCGCGCAGGAAGATGTCCCAGCGCGAGCGGGCGGACTGGCCGAAGACCACATGGGAGATGCTCTCCTGCTGGGCGAAGCGGATCAGCGCGTCCGCGACGTGGCGGTCGGTGAGCGAGACCACATGCGCGCCCAGGTCGCGGGCCATGCGCTCACACTCCTCAAGACGGTGGAAGGCTTCCGGGTCGCCGTGGCCCTTGTCGTCGTCGGGACGGGTGACGTAGACGGCGTACCAGTTGCTTGCCAGTCGGCCGGCGACACGCGCGCCCACGCGCAACAGTCGCTCGCTTCCGGGCCGGGCGCTGAGGCATACCATGACCTTCTCGGGGATCGGCGCCTGTTCCAAGCCCTGATTGCGGCGGTACTCCGAGGCCTGGTTGCCGACTTGCTCTGCTGTGGTGCGCAGAGACAGCTCGCGCAGCATGTTGAGGTTGCCCTTGCGGAAGAAATTGGCGAGAGCCTGCTCCACCTTTTCCGCGGCATAGATCTTGCCCTGGCGCAGACGGGAGCGCAACTCGTCCACGGTCACGTCGACATTCACAACTTCATTGGCGCGTTTGAGGAAGTTGTCCGGAACGGTTTCGCGAATCACGGTGTTGGCGGAGCGGTTGACGGCGTCGTTGAGCGTCTCAAGGTGCTGGATGTTGACGGCGGTCATGACGTTGATGCCGGCGTCGAGCAATTCCAGCACATCTTCGTATCGCTTGCGATTCTTGCTGCCGGGAACATTGGTGTGGGCCAGCTCGTCCACGATGACGGTATGCGGGTGGCGCGCCAGAATGGCGTCCACGTCCATCTCTTTCAGGTTGACGCCACGGTAGGGAATTACGCGCTGGGGAATGATTTCCAGGTCGCGGATCCGGTCTTCGGTTTCCTTGCGCTTGTGAGGCTCCACCAGGCCGATGACGACATCCACACCCTGCTGGTGCTTCATCCGGTAGGCGTCGCTGAGCATGTCGTAGGTCTTGCCCACTCCGGGGGCCGCTCCGATGTAGACGCGAAGTCTGGCGGGTTCCTGCTGTCGTTCCAGTTTGATCTCTGCCATGGCTTAGCCCACCTCGACGGGATGAAGAACTTCATGCGCTACCGCCACGGGAAGGGCAAACCGGAAGGTGCTTCCATGGCCCAGGCGGCTTTCAACGGCAATCTGACCGCCCAATTGCTCGACGAGCCTGCGAACCAGCGCCAGCCCCAGGCCGGAGCCCTGTTCCGAGAAGGTGCTGAAGCGGTCGAAGATGCTGCCGAGCCGGTCGGCCTCAATGCCACGGCCGGTATCGCGTACCGTGAACTGTACAAAGTCCTTGATCTCTTCCGCAGCCAGCAGAATCTCTCCCTCGGGCGGCGTGTAGCGAATGGCATTGGACAGCAAATTATCCAGAATGGAGCGCAGAGCGCGCTTGTCGGCCCGTACAAACGAAAGATCGGCGTAGGCGTTGACGTCCACGCGAAGATGCTTTTCGGCGGCTTCGTCGCAGAAGCGGTCACGCGCCTCGTTCAGGGCCTGCAAGGGGCGCAGGCGCTCGATCTGCAGCGCGCGCTTGCCGGCATCCAGCTCGGCCACTTCGAGCAGGTCGCCCATCAGATCGTCCAGTTTCTCCGATTCGGTGCTGGCCCCTGCGACCAGTTCGGCCTGCAAGGGGCGCAGCTCTCCGCCAAAACCCTGGCCCAGAGCGTAGAGGGCGCGGCGTAACTCCAGCAGCGGACCCCGCAGCTTACGGCTGGCCACGCCGATGAACTGCGTCTTGAAGCGGTCGGTGTCCTGCAGTGTGGTTACGTCTTCGAGCGTGGTGACTGCGCCCAGCAAGCGCCCCTGGGCGTCGCGCATGGGAGTGGTCCGCAGACGGTAGCTGCGCTCGCGCGTGCCGATGCGCATGGGCAGCAATGATGCCTCATCCTCGGCGGCCACTGCCTTCTGCATGGAAACGGCATCGCTAATGGCACTCAGAATCTTCTCTCCGCCGGGGGCTTTGGCCAGCGCCATGCGGTCGCCGGCGGCTTCGCCCATCAGCTCCGAGGCTGCCTGATTCAGTTTCAGCACGTGCCCCTTGCCGTCGGTGACGATGATCGGCTCGAAGATGGATTGCAGTACGGCGTCGGAGAGTTGAAACTCCATCTGTCGCCGGCCGGCTTCAGAGTCGTGGAGCTCGCGCAGCGTGACGGCGATCCTGTTCAATTCGTAGGCAATGACCCCGAACCTGTCGCGGCTGCTCCACTCGGTGCGGTGCTCCATGTTGCCCTGGGCGATCCTGCGAGCATCGCGCGCCAGCAGGTCGATGGGCTTCAGCACAGAGTAGATGGTTCCTGCCGCGACCAGCACAGCGGCCGCCACCATTGCCCACGCGAGTCTCGACTGCCCTGCCACCGCCAGGGCACTGCGCGCTTCTATCGCCAGCGCGACCATGAGGCCGACAAGTAACAGGCAGCCGAGAATCAATCGCTGAGAAAGGTTGAGCATGATCCGGTCTCCATGTCGAAAAACAGGGATCAGAGATCAGGGATCGGAGATCGAGGATTTCTGCATCCTGGCTAACAATCACTCACCGCAGACCACTAACTTAACAAAAATAGCATGAGGCAACACATCAATTGTACCGACAGTATCCAGATCCAGACGCCCGTCTCCGGCTTTGCGGCGACAGCGCCCATCATGGACCGGTCTCAGGTCTTTAATCTCTGATCTCCGCCTTTAGGGCAGGCGGCACACTGAATAGCCTTGCTGCTGGTATGGACAGCTCATGCCCAGGGGCGCGGAGCCGTGAATTACCGTCCAGGAAACGACTGGATATTCCTCTTTCAGGCTTGTGAATTGCGTCATCGAAAAGTGGTTCAATCCATAGGTCGCGTTGCTCATCTGCTTCCATTCGTCAGCCAGAGCTGGAAAGAGCGAAACTACGCCGCCGTCCTTGTGGTAGTCCGCCAGTTCGGAGCGCTCAGAGACCGCGCGGAAGCCATGCACATCCGACAACGCGTCCTTGAAGTAGCGCGAGTCCACGGCGAAGACCGCGTTGCTGGGCGTGTTGAGCCGCACCCAAAGCAGGGCATTCACCCACGGATTGCTGCTGGTCGTTGAAGGGAACTCAATCTGTGGGCTATTGGAGTAGGTTTGCCGGCTCACAATGAACATTCCGGCGGCCAGCGAAATGCAGAGTGCTGCAATCGCCCAGGGCCTGCTCTTGCCCAAGTATTCACCGACCACGCCGGCAAAAAGAAGAACGAAGACAAGCGTGATGAGGTGGAACGAGCGCAGAGGCTGGAGACGGGCAAACATTTCGAAGCGAGTGCTTGAGGCCAACACAATTGCGATGGCAATCGACAGCAGGCCGAAAGGGATGAGGGCGAAACTGATCCGTTTGAAGGCGGGCTGCGTTCCGCGCAGATCTCCCTTCCAGAACCAGGCCAGAATCGCCAGCGGCGCAAGCAGCCCCAGCCAGTGATACCAGGTCCAGTTATAGAGAAAGAAATAGTCTCTTGAAAAAAGCGCCTCGCGATAAGCGCCGGTGGCCGGAGAGAGCCGGAAACCCGAGGGCAGAGCGGCGGCCACGGAGGCCATTACCGGCACGCCTTCTCTCACCTCGCTGTTATGATGCTCCAGCAGCCAGATGACGCCGGCCAGAAAGAGAAGGTAAACGCACATTTGGGGATGGAATGCCGCCGTCAGGAGCGTGGCTACGCCGGCTCGCAGATAACGGCCCTCCAGGAAGCTGGCCAACGCAAAGAGTGTAAGCGGCGTGGAAAATGACCGCGCGGTCAGGTATGGATCCATCAGGAGCAAGGCGGTGTTTGTCGCCGGCATGGTCAGCACAGCCGTGGTGACCAGCATGGCGCACCAGCGGGCGCGCGGAGAGGCGAAACACACCCTCACCATCAGCCAGCAGGAAGCCAGCATTGCCCCAAGGCTGGCCACATACCAGACAAGAAGCGTCCAATCCATCGGCATCTGCGTCAGCTTTGAAGTCCATGCCAGAATCGGGCTGAACAGCGACAAGTGGCCGTGCGAAAGGAAAAACTCGGTGCCGAACGGATACAAATCCGGGTGGAGCAGCTTCCTGGCTGCCGGCACATAGATCTCGCCGTCCTCCACTCCCAGATGGTAGCCGTGAATAGCAAGAGCCGCAGCGGTAAGGCCTCCCAGGCGCCAGAGAGGAAATCTCTCGTCAGGAGAGCGTTTCACTTAACCTCCTTGAAGATATGCGAATTCTGCCGCATAAGTTGCAGGGGAGGGAAGTTGAAGATGGGCTTGCGGTAAAGGCCAAGGCGCGCCGCCGTGCAGTCCGCCGCAGTTTGCAGCACGCCCAATCCATAGACCGTGCTGCGGCGCAGATTGATCGAGGAAGCCTCGGGAAAGTACCGCGTTGGGCAGGACACTTCGCCAATGCGGGCGTGCAGGTATATGCACTGTGCCAAAACCTGATTGTCGAAGACGAAGTCCTCGGAGTTGGCATCCAGGGGCAGTGACAGCAACAGTTCGCGGCTGTAGGCACGGAAACCGGTGTGGTACTCCGACAGCTTGGCTCCGAGCGCGAGGTTCTCAATCAGAGTGAGTGCCCGGTTGGCAATGTATTTGTGGAGCGGCATTCCGCCCCTCAGCGCTCCGCCGCCCAGAATGCGCGAGCCTAGCACCATGTCGTACAACCCATAGGCAATCATGCTTGCCATCGGTTCCACGAGCAGAGGCGAGTATTGATAGTCCGGATGCAGCATGACCACGATATCCGCGCCGGCATCCAAGGCCGCCGCGTAGCAGGTCTTCTGGTTTCCGCCGTAACCCCGGTTGCGTTCATGAACATGAATCTGCAGCCCAAGCTCGTTTGCCAGCGCTACCGTTCCATCTGTGCTGTGATCGTCGACCAGAATGCAGGCATCCACGACATCGGAAATCTCTTCTATTGTTTTCTTGAGAGTCTTCTCAGCGTTATACGCAGGCAGAACGACCACGACTCTCTTATTGTTGATCATTCCCCATTATCCCCCGACTATAGGCATTCTTGAATTATACGATGCAGGACAATGCACTCTGGCCGGCAGAAGACGGCCCATTGAAACCGCAGCTCTGCGTTCAGGGGAGCTGGCAGACCGACAGAACGGCGTTGTGCCACTGGCAGACTAGCCCCGCGGGCTGGGGATACGAGACCAGCACCCAGTTCACGCCAAACTCCGTCTTCAACCGCTCGAAGTCCGCAAGCTGAAAGCGGGTCCAGCCGTTCTGTGCCCTCAGCTGCCGTGTCCACACATCACCCAGTTCAGGAACCTGGGTCACGACTGCCGTGTCTTTGATGGCATCGGCCAACTGGCTTCGCTCAGACAGCGCGCGGAAGCTGTGATAGTCCTCGCCCGGCGCTGCCAGGTAATTGGGGTTGAGGGCGAAATAGGCGTCGGTGGGCGTGTTCTGGCGGATCCACGCGAAGGCCTGCAGCCAGGGGTTGGCCGGGGTACGTCCGGGCAGTTCAAAGTGCTCGCTGCCGCTGAACAGCAGCCGTTGCGGCACAAACATGCCTCCGTTGATGGCTACCAGAAACACTGCCCAGCGCCAAACGCTCGTTTTCAGCACGTATTTGCCCACAAGACAGCCGCCAAGCAGAGGCATGAAGACATAGATGAGGTGAAGAAAGCGCATTGGCTGCATGGGAGCCAGCCGGATCAGTGCCGGGATTTCGAGAATGACGATGGCCAGTGACAACTGAAACATCCCATAGAGGAAGATGGCCAGTGCAAAGCGCGCCAACAGTGTCTCGTGCCGCTTCTGGGCGATGCGCCAAAGCAGCCAGAAGAGGAGCAGAGGCGCGAGCGCTCCGATCCACTCATACCAGGTCCATTGGCCAAGGAAAAAGTAGGTGCGCGTCTGGAGCGCCTCGCGCCAGGCAGGAGTAGGCGGCTCGAAGATCCAGCCCAGGGGAAGGGAAACGAAGGCCGCTGCCATGGGAGCGGACCCGCGCCAGCGTTGCAGCCAGGCAGGGAATGGCTCCAGCAGGACCATGGATAGAAAGGCGCAAAAGGAGATGCCCATCGCTGCCATGATGGGATGCAGCAGAAACGACAGCAGCAGGAGAGGGACTGCTTGACACTTTCTGCCATCAAGTACTCGCCAAACTGCCAGCAGAATGAGGGCCGTGGCCAAGTTGCGGGGGTGCAGATGCTGATCGATGAGGTAGAGCGCTGTTCCCGCAACCGGCAGAGTGAACATGGCACCTACCAGGGCCACGCCGGCCCATTGCGCTCGCACCTCTTTGAACAATCTGCTGGCAATCTGCCAACAAGCGAAGACGATCAGGGCAACCGTCGCAAACTGGAAGAGAAACTCCGTCGCAGCCAGCGAAACTCCGGTCAAGCGCACGAACCCGGCGACTACGTTGTCGAAAAAAGTGGCCTGAAGCTGAAACCGGAAGAAGTTGGCATCGTGAGGGTAAAGCGAAGGATTCAAGTTGCACTTTATCGCGGCCAAATAAACGCCGTCGTCTTCGATGCCGGGGTGGTAGCCCATCACGGCCAGGCCGAGCACGGTGAAAAACAAGGTCAGCAGAAAGTTGACAGAAAACTTGTGCCTCAACCCGAATAAACCCCTTATACTCAAGCTCAGCATGTCGCAAGCAGAGATAAAGCCATCCTACGCGCCAACCAGAGACGCGGCAACGCGTTCCCTACCGCTGGCAGAGTCCGAGGGGCGCGCCCATCGGAAGCTGGCGTTGATCATTCCGACACTCAATGAGGCGGAGAACCTCCCTCCTCTGCTTCGCCACGTGCGCGCAGTGCTCGCTCCTGCGGGGATCGATTACGAGGTTCTTGTCGTCGATGACAACAGTTGCGATGGAACCGATATGATTGTCTCCGGCATCGCGCGCGAAGACGAGCGAGTGCACCTGCTGGTGCGCAAAGGGGAGCGCGGGTTGTCCGGGGCCGTTCTTTATGGCTGGAGGCATACCGATGCGGCGATTCTCGGCGTGATGGATGCCGACCTGCAGCACCCGCCGGAGCTGCTGCTCGCGCTGATGGCTGCCATCGATGCGGGCAACGACTTGGCAATTGGGAGCCGGTACACGGCAGGTGGGCACTTGGGCGAGTGGAATCCGCTCAGAAAGCTGCTTTCCGCTGCGGCCGTGTGGGTGACCTGGCCCATTCAGCGAGTGGGCATCCGCGCCAAAGACCCCATGTCTGGCTACTTTCTGATTCGCCGCGAATGTGTCGACCAGATTCAGTTTCAGCCGTCAGGTTTCAAGCTGCTTCTGGAGATTCTAGTGCGTGGCCGCATCCGCTCCGTGGTGGAGGTTCCCTTCGCGTTTGGCCAGCGCTATCGTGGCGCAAGCAAGGCCAACTTCAAGGTTGCTTGGGATTATGCCAAGCTGCTGGCCAGGCTCTATGCGGAGAGATTCAGCTCCAAGCGCCTAGCCTGAGGTCTGGCGGTTCTTAGAGCGCAGGCAGCAGCAGCCGCAGAAGCAGAAAGGCGCCCACGCCAGCAAAGAAAACCAGAGCCATGCGGATTCCCGGCTCCTGGTTGACTTCTGGCACCAGGTCGGTGGCGGCTACGTAAAGAGCCACGCCAGCAGAAAGAGGCAGCCCATAGGGCAGCCAGCTGGGAACCAGTTCGATGACCAGCACTCCGGCCAGCGTCGCCGCGGCTAGCGTCACGGCGGAATAGAAGGCCACCAGGCGCCCGCGTCCGCTGGCCAGCATGACCGAGGCCATGGTGAAGCCTTCCGGCGCCTTGTGCAGAAGAATGGCCAGGAAGATCAGCCAGCCCAGCCAGCCGGAGACCAGAAAGCCCGAGCCGATGGCCACGCCGTCGAACATCGCGTGAAGGCTCAGGCCCACCATCACCGAGTTGCCGGTATGACGGCTGACGAACTCGCCCTGATGCGTTTCTTCGCCAAAGTGGAAGTGGGCGTTGATGGTGTGCTCAAGCAGGTGGACCACGCAGTAGCCGGCCATGATGAGGATCGGCCCCAACTTCGGGCTCAGGCGCATGCTCTCCGGCGCCATTTCGATCAGCGCAGTGGACATGAGGAAACCGGCGCCCAGGGCGACGAAATAGTGCAGATAGCGCTCCACGCCGCGAGCGCGCACCAGTACGAAGCCGCCGACTATATCGGCCAGCGCGGCGATTGTGCCCAGAATGAGAGAAATTGTCAGCATCCGCCCTTACCCGCTGTGCCGGATGTGCATGATGTCGCCATCCTGCACAACGTATTCTTTGCCTTCGAGGCGCAGCGTGCCTTTGGCCCGCGCGGCGGCCTCAGAGCCGGCCTCCAGCAGCGCGTCCCAGCGAATGGTCTCGGCGCGGATGAAGTGGTGTTCCAGGTCGGAGTGGATGGCTCCTGCGCCCTGTGGCGCCTTTGAGCCTACCGGAATCGTCCAGGCGCGGCACTCGTCCTCGCCGGCGGTAAAGAAGCTGATCAGCCCTTGCAGCTCGTAGCTCTTGCGGATCAGCCGTATCAGCCCGCTTTCGTGCAGCCCGTAGCTGGAAAGGAACTCCGCCGCTTCCTCGTCGTCCATCTCCGCCAGCTCGGCTTCGACTTTGCCGCAGATGGCCGTGGCTCCGGCGTTGGGCCGGTGCGCCACCTCGTCCAGCTTGAAGCGGCTCACTGCTGCCTCGAGATCGTCGCCAAGCGTTATGCTCTCGCCGATGTTAAGTGCATACAAAATGGGCTTTTGCGAGAGGAACATGAAGCCTTTGATGAGCCTTTTTTCATCCGGCGTCATCTCCAGTTCGCGCAGCGGAGTCTCTTTTTCCAGAGCCTCTTTCGAGCGCAGCAGCAGGGCCTGTTCGTGGTCCAGCTCGCTGGTGTGTCCCTTCTTCAAGTCCTTTTCCAGCCGCTGCAGACGCTTTTCAATCTGCTCCAGATCGCTGACCATCAGGTCGAACTCGACGTTCTTGATGTCGCGCAGGGGATCGATGGGGCCGACGTGGGGAATGGCGTCGTCCTCGAAGGCGCGCAGCACGTGAATCAGCGCGTCCACGTTGCGCAGCGTGGTGAGGAAGGCGGTCTCTTTCAGCGCGTCCTGGCCGATAGCCGCAACGTCCACAAACTCCACCGTAGCGTATGTGGTCTTCTTCGGCGAGTAGAGCGCCGAGAGCTTGTCCAGCCGCTCGTCCGGCACGCGCGCCACGCCAATGTGCTCCTGGCGCGAATGGCCGTGATCTTCCAGCTTGGCTTTGGTCAGAATCTTGAACAGCGATGTCTTGCCCACCTGTGGCAGGCCGATGATGCCAGTTTTCATGGTTTTTCCACGGCGCATAGGCGGAGATTCACACGCAAGCGCCTCTTCGATGATACAGGAGCAGGGACTAGGGGTCAGAGATCAGAGGTCAGAGAGCAGGGAACAGAGGTCAGTTGCCGGTCAGGATTTGAGTTTTCCCACCCTTGCGCCAGAAAAAACGCGCAAGGAGCGGGCACGGAACTTGATGGGACTCAAACGCTGTTCCCTTTTCCCTGTTCCCTTTTCCCTATTCCCTGTTCCCTGTGTTACTGAAGGATTCCATACACCGACGGCCGGCCGATCAGGCGCTGGATGCGAGCCTGCACTGGCGGGTGGGTTGAGAAGAGGCTGGCGAAGCTCTGGCCGCCGAGCAGGGGAGCAATGATGAACATGTGCGCCGAGTTGGGCGAAGCTAGCAGGGGAACGCGGCGGCTCTCGCCGGAGATCTTTTCGAGCGCGCTGGCCAGGGCGTAGGGATTGCCGGTCATGCGAGCGCCGCTGGCGTCGGCCTCGTATTCGCGGGTGCGCGAGACCCAGAGCTGAATCAGCATGGCCGCAAAGGGCGCCAGCAGCAGCATGAAAATCGCGCCCAGGCCGCCGCCTTCGCGGTCGCGCCGGTCGCCGCCCATGCCTCCTATGGCTCCGAACCAGAAGGCCATGCGCGCCAGAATCGTGATGGCTCCGGCCAGTGTGGCGGCAATGGAGCTGGTGAGGATGTCGCGGTTGCGCACGTGGCTCAGCTCATGGGCCAGCACGCCTTCCAGCTCGTCATCGTTCAGCAGCTCCAGAATGCCGTGCGTCACGGCGACCGAGGCGTGCTGGGGATTGCGGCCGGTGGCGAAGGCGTTGGGCGACTCGGTGGGAAGCACGTAAATCTTCGGCATCGGAATGCCGGCGCGCTGAGTCAGCCGCTCCACCGCCGCATAAACCCGCGGCAGCTCCTCGCGCGTCGCCGGCTGCGCCCGGTACATGCGCAGAGCAAGCTTGTCGGAGTAGAAGTAGCTGAAGAAGTTCATCGTCGCTGCCAGGGCAAAGGCCAGCAGCGCGCCGTCTTCCCCGCCGAAGTACTCTCCGGCGAAAACGAGAAGCAGAGTGAGTCCGGTAAGAAGAATGGCGGTCTTGAACATATTCATGGAATTCACCCCCAATCCTCTATTTTCGCACTCGGGTGTAAGCTAGCCTTTCTTCAGCGCCCGCTTCAATACCGACTCCAGCGCAGCCTTCTGCTTTGCGTACTCATCCGGCGCGATTCTCCCGGCAACCTTCTCGCTCTCCAACGCAAACAGCTCTTCCTTGAGCGCATTCAGAAGGACAGCGTTTTTGGCGTCTGGAGCCGCAGAAGCCTTTGCCGTTCCCGCGTTTGCGTTGAACGCCGCGCCCTGCGCGGGTTTGCGCAGCAGAAATGCCGCCGAGGCTGCCAGCAGCAGCGCCAGCGCGGCCAGAATCCAAACCTTGTATCGGCTCAACGGATCGGGTGTGCCAATGGGGCTGCCGATGCCGCCGCCGGGTTGCGCGCCGGCTGCGCCCTGGCTGCCGTTTCCGGCCTGCTGGCCGCTTTGTTCGCCTTCATCCCCGTGTGGCAGCGAGCCGACGCCAGAGACGGTGAACTCCAGCGCCTTGCCGGGGGCCGCGTTCTGCGCAACGTAAGTTTGAAAGCCTGGGTCCTGTGGCGCGGACTGGAAGGCCGAGCCCGAGCCCGCGGCAAAGTTCATGCTCTTGGGCAGCATCACCCACATGGCCTTGGCGGGTATCGTCACTTGCGGATGGAAGGTGAACTTGCCGCTGTAGGGCAACTCGTATTCGATCTGGAACATCGTTCCTTTGTCGCCTTGGTTGGGCTCGATTGGGAAGTTGAAGGAGTAATGGCCTTTGACGCCCTCGGGGTCCAGCTTTAGTGTGGTGGGGAGTCCGCCAGGGCGCTGCGCTTCCGCGGCGCCCATTGCAGCCTCGGCGGGCGCCACGATTCCGAAGGTGCGCGCACTCCACTGGGTGCGGGGCGGGGTGCTGGAGTTCTGCACGGAGAAGCGTTCGACGACCCGCAGGTGCCCGTTTTCCGTCTCGACAATCGCGATCACATCCTCGTCGATGACGACTCCGCTGACTTTGGCGGCCACGTCATAGACAGCGATGTCGCCCTGCGTGTTGCTCTCCGGCGCGGCGATGAAATAGGTCGCGCCCTGATGAGTCGCCCGCACCAGATAACTGCTCTGGCCGGGCCTGGTCAGCGAATAGCGCCCACGGGCGTCGGTCGTTGTTTTGGCTGCCTCATTCATGCCGGCCCGCACGTCCACGAGAGCCACGCTATCGCCGGCGGCAGGCTTGCCGGTGGTGTTGTTGGTCACCGTGCCGGTGACCTGAGCCTGCGCCGCCGCGCCCGCGAAGAGCAGGCTTAAAGCAATGGCGCGGAAAAGAAGTTGGGTCGATTTCATGGTCGTGTAAGAATCCTCTTGTGAAGCGCTGCGCAGAGCATTACGCATGTTTCTGGTGCTCGATCTCGGCCAGCAGTTGCGCCGTCTCGCTTTCAAGCTGCTCCCGCTGAGCCTTGAAATCCTCTTCAGGGTACTTGCCCGATTGAAACTCGAAGTTCAGGTCGCGCAGGTCTTCGTCGAGCTGCTCCTTGCGCTCCAGCAGTGAATCGATGATGGTTTCATCGCGCTGGCTGACGAGAAGGTTCTGCGGCCAGAAGATATAGAGGTAGAGCGCAAAGAAGAAGAGCATTCCGGCAATAAGGCCCTGGGTTTCCATCATGACTCAAAACCCTCCGCGTCCTTTTGAACTGTTCGCTGTCCGCTGTTTGCTGTTAGCTGTTTCGGAACGAGCGCCATCAGCGTGCCAACGAGCATCAGCAACACCCCAGCCCAGATCCAGCCCACCAGCGGATTCAGCATTGCCTTGATGACCGGCCGGCCAGTGTCGGGGCTCATGCCCTCATAGACCACATACAGGTCCCAGGCAGCCGTCGAGTGGATGGCCACCATGGTCTGCGGCTGTCCGCTGGCGTGATAGAGACGCTTTTCCGGCGTCATCTGGAAGAGATTCCTGCCGTTCTTCGATACGTCCAGCAGGGCATACTCGGAGTCGTAGTTGGCGTTCGAGTCCTGCGTAAAGCCGGAGCACTGCAACGTGTAGGGGCCGATGGAAACCCTGTCGTTGAGTGCCATTTCGCTTTCCACGCTGTGGTTGAAGGCCGCGCCAGCCAGACCCACAACCACAATCGCCACGCCGACGTGGACAGTGTAGCCGCCGTAACGCCGGGGATTGCGGCGAATCAACTGAAGCTTTGCCCAAATGAGATTCCGTCCGCTCTCGCGGGCAATCACCAGCATCCCGCGCAGGAACTCCGCGCCGATGGCCGTCAGCACGCCCGCAGCCAGCGCAAAGGCCAGGAGAGCATAGAAGGAGCCCTGATCGAAAGCGCCGTCCTTCCACGGCCGCACGCCCAGGGCGAGGCAGACGAAGGCCGTAACCAATAGCGCGATCAAGGGCAGCAGGAAATTGCGCCGGACCGTTTTCAGCGACGTCGCCCTCCACGGCAGCAGCGGTCCCACGCCGGAGAGAAACAGCAGGAAAAGGCCGATGGGAACAGCCACGCTGTTGTACCAGGGCGCGTCGATCGTAACCTTGTTTCCGGAAACCAATCCCGACAGGACGGGGAAGAGCGTTCCCCACAACAGAACAAAGCAGGCGGCCTGCAAAACCAGGCAGCCGAACAGGAAGCTGGACTCACGGCTGACCAGCGATTCCATGTGGCGTTCGCTTTTCAGGTGGCCGCGCCGCAGGAAATAGGTGAAGAAGCACACGGCCAGCACGATGGCCATGAAGGCCATGAACCAATAACCGATGGACGAGGCCGCGAAGGCGTGCACCGAACTGACCAGGCCGCCGCGAGTAAGCATCGTGCCCAGCAGCGTCAGCAGGAAGGTGGAGAAGATGAGCCAGACGTTCCAGCTCTTCATCATGCCCTTCCTCTCCTGCATCATGACGGAGTGCAGAAAGGCGGTTCCGGTTAGCCAGGGCAGGAGGCTCGCGATTTCCACCGGGTCCCAGCTCCAGTAGCCGCCCCAGCCCAGCACGGCGTAGGCCCAGTGCATGCCGAGGAATATGCCGAGGGTCAGGAACAGCCAGCTCGCCATCGTCCAGCCGCGCGTGATTTTGATCCATTTCTCGCCGGGGTAGCGCATGATCAGCGCCGCGAGCGCAAAGGCGAAGGGAACCGAGAAGCCCACATAGCCCAGGTAGAGCAGGGGCGGATGAATCACCATCTCCGGGTATTGGAGCAGGGGATTGAGGCCGTTGCCGTCGGCGGGAATCGGCCCCTGAACGAGCGCGAAGGGCGAAGCGGGAAAGCAAAGCAAGAGCAGGAAAAACGCCTGAATTGCGGCCAGAATCGCGCCGGCGCAGGCGTAGAGCTTCGCGTCGCGCTTGTGCGTCAGGCGGAGAACAAATCCAAAGGCTGCGAGCAGCCATGCCCACAACAACAGCGAGCCTTCCTGGCCGGCCCAGAGCGCGGAGAACTTGTATGCGGCCGGCAGCGCGCGGTTGGAGTGCTCGACGATGTAGCTGATGGAAAAGTCGTTGGTGAAAACGGACCAGACCAGCGCGAAGGCCGCAGCCGTGACGGCGAAAAAGCCCGCGATTCCAGCTCGGCGCGCCGTTTCCGCCAGCCGCTCAGGCGAGACGACCGTGGGTCGTTTTATCGCCATTAGCCGCAGCGCCAAGCCGCCAGCAATCAGGTTGTAGGCGGCCAGCGCCAAAGCGACAAGAAGAGCAAAACTGCCAAAGACGGCCATCAGGACTCCACAATGATTTTCGCATGCAAGCAGGAGACCAGGCCTCCAACCGCTGATTGATCCGGCACGATTGAGTTGCTACAGCGATGCGGAAATGCAAATGCAGGTCCTTCGATCCCCCTTCGCGCACTCGGGGTTTTCTTCAGGATGACAGGTCTTCGGTTATGGAATCATTCTGTGCCGAATCATAACCGAAGAGAAACTCCTTTTCGCGCAGTTCCTTGATGGTGTCGCGAAGCTTGGCGGCCTTTTCGAACTCGAACTTCTTGGCCGACTCGCGCATTTCTGTTTCCAGCTTGGCAAGGTAGGCGTCCAGTTCTTCTTGAGATTTGAAATCTGGCAGGCCGGCGGTTTCTGCTTCGTCCACATCGCCGTATTCGGCCTTGAGAATTTCGGCCAGCCCCATCTCCACCGGGCTGATGATCGAGTGCGGCGTGATGCCGTGCTCCTCGTTGTAGGCGCGCTGAATCGTGCGACGGCGGCCGGTCTCGTCCATGGCACGGCGCATCGAATCGGTGATGCGGTCGGCATAGAGAATCGCCTTCCCCTGGATGTGACGCGAGGCGCGGCCCATGGTCTGAATCAGCGAGCCTGCGGAACGCAGAAAGCCTTCCTTGTCCGCGTCGAGAATCGCCACGAGCGAGACCTCAGGCAGGTCGAGGCCTTCGCGTAATAAATTGATGCCGACCAACACGTCGAACTCGCCTTTGCGGAGACCGGACAGGAGCTTTACGCGCTCCAGGGTTTCAATCTCGGAGTGCATGTAGCGGCAGCGGACGCCGACTTCGGTGTAGTAGCCCGCCAAGTCCTCGGCCATGCGCTTGGTGAGGGTGGTGACGAGGACTCGCTCATGGCGCTCGGCGCGGTCGCGAATTTCCGCCAGGAGGTCGTCGATCTGGCCCTTCACGGGGCGGATTTCCACTTCGGGGTCAATGAGGCCGGTGGGGCGGATGACCTGCTCGACCACAACCCCGGCTGACTGTGTCAGCTCATACGGGCCGGGCGTGGCGGAGACGTAAATCGTCTGATGGACGCGGTTCTCGAACTCGTCGAATTTCAGCGGGCGGTTGTCCATGGCCGAGGGCAGGCGGAAGCCGTACTCCACCAGGTTCTGCTTGCGGCTGCGGTCGCCGAACCACATTCCATGCACCTGCGGAATGGTGGCGTGGCTCTCGTCGATGAAGAGGAGAAAATCCTTGGGGAAGTAATCCAGCAGCGTCGGGGGAGCCTCGCCCGGCAGGCGGCCGGAGAAGTGCCGCGAATAGTTTTCAATGCCGTGGCAATAGCCCATCGATTTGATCATTTCCAGGTCAAAGCGCGTGCGCTGGTTGATGCGCTGGGCCTCGACCATGCGGCCTTCGGCTTCCAGTTCGGCGACGCGCTCCTTCAACTCTGCGAGGATGGTCGCGATGGCTCCGGCTTTGGTCTCCGGCTGCATGACATAGTGGCTCTTGGGATAGATCGGCAGGCGCGCATAGCGCTGCTTCACCGTGCCGAAGAGCGGATCGATCTGCGAAAGAGACTCGATTTCATCGCCAAATAACTCGATGCGGTAGGCCATCTCGTCATACGTCGGAAAGACTTCGATCACGTCGCCGCGCACGCGGAAGGTGCCGCGGCGGAAGTCCGTGTCGTTGCGCTCGTAGAGGATTTCAACCAGGCGGCGCGTGATGTCTTTGCGGCTGATGCGCTGGCCCTTTTCGAGCAGCAGCAACATCCCGTAGTAAGCCTCGGGCGAGCCCAGGCCGTAGATGCAACTGACCGAGCTGACAATGATCGCGTCGCGCCGCTCGAAGAGGCTGCGCGTGGCAGAGAGGCGCAGCTTGTCCAGCTCCTCGTTGATCATTGCTTCCTTCTCGATATACAGGTCGCCGGCCGGAATGTAGGCCTCGGGCTGGTAGTAGTCGTAGTAACTCACAAAATACTCGACGGCATTGTTGGGGAAGAACTGCTTGAACTCGTGAAAGAGCTGCGCGGCGAGGGTCTTGTTATGGGCCAGAATGAGGGCGGGCCGGTTGCAGGCCTGGATGACTTTGGCCATGGTGAAGGTCTTGCCCGAGCCGGTCACGCCGAGCAGCACCTGGTGCTTTTCGCCCGCTTCAAGCCCATGAACCAATTCCTCAATCGCGTGCGGCTGATCTCCCTGCGGCGTGTAGCTCGTGACCAGTTCAAAGTCCATGATTCGATTATAGCCGTACGGCGAAGAACGGGCGAAGATTGAGGCGGCTCGATCGTGGACCGGAAGGGCGAGAAAAGAGGCGGTTCGCGGAATGGAGAAAGCGTTACCCGCGGGGCGGAAAATGAGGCGGGAAAGCTGGCTGGAGCCGGACCAAAGAGTTGGAAACTTCGCGCAAATAAGGCTTAATTGCATGTTAATTCGCGCATTTATGTAGCATTTGAGATGGAAAACGGCGCCGAGTTGAGGGGCGCGGGAGGAAGAGGATGCGCAAGGAGCAGCGGCCGTTGGCACTAAGGGAACTGGACGCGAGGCAGCGGTGGTTCAGAGTGGCGGGAGAACAGAACCGATTCCGGATGGTGTGGCTGCGGGATGTAAGGCAGGCGCTAGGAGTTTCTGTGGCGGAGTTGTCGCGGAAGCTGAAGGTGAATCCTTCGGTCTTTTTCCGGTTGGAGAAGCGGGAGCGGCGGAAGGGAGTGACGCTGCGCACGCTGGAGCAGATGGCGGATGCGATGGACTGCAAGCTGGTGTATGCGATTGTGCCGAAGCGAGGGACGCTGGAGCAGATGGGGCAGGACAGGGAGTGGGAGAAGAGGCTGAGAAGCAGGGAACAGGGAATAGGGAATAGGGACTAGGGAATAGTTAAAGGCCGGGTCGATCTGTTGAGTTCTTGGCACGGCTGAAGTCGTGGACGGACACTTTGTGCGAAACCGAATGGCTGTTGCTGCAGCCTTAAAGCGGCCGCTTTCATGAGGACTTCCGGTTTGCATACGTGGTTCCTCTCGAATCTGTTTTTTTGCGTAAGATGAGAGGGTGACTTCTATATGCCGCATTGCGTTGCTGGCGCTTCTGTTTGTGCCGGGTATGGGGCTTGCCCAGTCTTCCAACGAGTCGCTGAGAGAGGCGTTCGCCAAGTCGCTCACCGTGCATGAGCCCTTCGATGCGAAGACGTACAAGCCGCTGACGGGACGCGAGCGCTGGCAGCGATGGGTGAGCGAAGACGGCCGCTCGCCCGCGATTCACGTGGAGTCGCTGGGGACGGCGGCCTATTTGCAGACCTTCAATGTCCCGGCCGACTGGAGCAGGACGTGGGGCGGCTTTGCACGGCGCACCGGCTCAAGCTACGGCGGATGAGAGCCTGGCCGCAGCGGAGGGCACTGATCCGCGCTACTTCGCCTGCGGCTGCACGGGCCTCTTTCATCGCGGCGGGCACGTGATCAAGATGAGCTTCCTCACTTACAACCGCGGCGGCCACCTGACGCTGGACATTCCCCAGATCGCCAGCATCTATGGCAGCTCGATGATCGAAGCGACGTGGTACCCGCATCACTACACGGCGCTGGTGCAGGGAGTGCAGAGCGGGCACATCGAGGCTGGGTTCATCGGGGCAGAACACCTGGTGCAGGAGTTTTCACCGGAGCTGAAGAGGTTTTTTCATTTGCGGTGGTGAGAACGAGGGACGAGGGACAGGGAATAGGGAATAGCTATCGAGGGCGGGAGTGGGGGAAGCACGGTAGAATGACGGCAAACGTTTGATTGGAGGCTCTATGCGCAGGATTCTTGTCGCCGTTCTCGCTGTGGTCTTCTCTGCTGGACTGACAGCTCCGCTTGTAGCCCAGGGCGCGCCGCCGCAGGGGGGCAGCGACCAGCCTTACACAGTGGAGTACTACTACAAGTGCCAGTGGGGCCATCAGGCAGAGTTTCTGCAGCTCTTCCTGAAGAACCACTACCCGCTGCTCAAGAAGATCCAGGCTACCGGGCGGATTCTCTCAGTGAAGATCGAGTCGCCGGCCTATCACACTTCGGAAGAGCTTCGCTGGGACTATCGCGTGACCATACGGTACAAGAATTCGACCGTGGCTACGAGCGCAAATCCCGACGAAGAGGGCTTCATCAAGGAGCTATGGCCCGATCAGGAGACTTACAAGCGGGAAGAGCAGCGGCGGTTTGAGATCCTGCTGGGGCACATAGACCTGCCGATCACGGACATTACGCCGGCGAAGTAGGGAAGAGCAGGGAACAGGGAATAGGCAATAGGGAACAGGGAATCAGTGCTGTGATTGGCATCCTTAGTCGTTTCTGTGGCGCCACTGCTGTACGAGGTCTTCGGCGGCCTCGGGCCAGCGGGGAAACTGGAAGTGAAATCCGGCGTCGAGGAGGCGGCCGGGGACCGCGCGGCAGCTCTGGAGAACCAGTTCGGGCTCAGTGCGCAGAAAGAGAGCGCCGAGCTGGATGGCGAGCCAGGGCGCGGGAATGCCGTTGGGCACGTCCCAGGCTTCGCGCAGGGCCGCCATGAAAGCGCGGTTGGGGAGCGGATTGGGAGCCGCGAGGTTGACCGGCCCGTCGATCTCTTCGCGGGCAATCAGGAACTCGACGGCGCGGGCGTAGTCGGCCTCGTGAATCCAACTGACGAACTGGCGGCCGTTGCCCTGTTTGCCGCCGAGGCTTAGGCGGACGAGATTCGATAGCACGCCAAAGGCGGTGCCTGGAACGGGGCTGAGAACGATGGCGCTGCGCAGGGCAATCTTGCGGGTGCGGGGCGTTTCGGCGGCAAAGAACGCGGATTCCCAGTCTTTGGCCACACAAGCGGAGAAGCCACGGCGGACAGTCCATGGGGGGGCGAAGGGCGCGGTTCTGGCGTTAGTGGTTGTGGAAGGACTCGGAATTTCAGAGGAAATGGGTGGAAAGCGTTCTTCAGGGGCTAAAGCCCACGTTGATTCTGTCCCGCTGATGGCACGACTAAAGTCGTGCCCTGACACATAGCGATTTTTTGAAATACAATCTGCGGGTTTTTCAGCAGGCTGTTTGGGGTGGGGGGCGGCGCTGTCCACTTCGCCGGTCAGCTCATCCAGCGGCAGATCGACGCCATTTTTGTCGAGGGCGCGGGTGTAGATGGTGGCGGCCGAGGCGTTCATCCATACGCGCGGCGGCTCGGCGAGGGCGGCGATGACCCGGCCCAGCAGGCGCGTGGAGTGGATGCGCGATTCGTAGATGGCCTGGCGGTGGGGGGCGTCGTAGCGGCAGTTGACGCTACGGCCAGCCAGGTTGATGCAGACGTCGGCGCCTTCCATGTACTCGGTCCAGGGACCGGGGTTCTCGCCATCCCAGTGGACGGTTTGCCAGGGCGCCGTGTAGGGGCCGCGGGTGAGGACTGTCACAAGATGGCCGCACTGCTGAAAGTGCCGCGCCAGGGCCTGGCCCACCTGGCCGCTGCCGCCGGGCAGGACAATGCGCAGAGGGCGCGGGTTCGGGGTCTGGTCCATGGATTCAGGGTACTAGGGAATAGGGAACGGGGAACAGGTGAGGTTGGGATTTGTGGTCTCCCACCCATTTCACAAAGGACGTGAAATGGATGGGGCACGGAGCATTTGTGGGAAGGACCGGTTGGGGTTTGTGGCTTCCCACCCATTTCACAAAAGACGTGAAATGGATGGGGCACGGGGTTTTGTGGCGGGGACAGGCCGGTTCACACTTTGATCGCATCATTTTTGTACATTGGGTTCGTGCATTCCCAGGTCCCAAAAGCGGGACCTGGGGCACCCATTGTCAGTACAACTTCAAGCGGTCAGAGCCGCTAGAACTCGAAGCGCATACCGAGTTGAATGCGGCGCGGGGGCGCGGCGGAGGTGATCTGGCCAAAGGATGAGGAGGTTTCGACCGGGTCGATGCCGCCGCCGTTGACGTGGTTCAGGACGTTGAAGGAGGCGGCGGAGAAGCCCAGGCGGGGAGCGTCTTCGTCTTTGTCCTGGGTGATAGTGAAGTCGTGTCCCCAGCGGAGATCGAGATCGACGTAGTCAGGATTGGTTTCGGAGTTGCGCTGGACGCCTTCGGGCCGGGTGTTGAAGAAATCGTCGCCATAGGCGTCGGTGCCGGTCAGGATGGTCCAGGGGGTTCCGGTGTTGGCAAAGATGCCGGCCGAGAGGTTCAGCACGCTTTCGGGCTGGAACATGGCATACATGCCGAGGCGGTGACGGCGGTCCCAACCGGAGTTGGACCACTCGTCGTTGGGGTCGGCCTGGTTCTGCGGAAACCAGCCGATGCCGCCGGTGTTGGCTTCGTAATGGGACCAGGTGTAGCGGCCGAAGCCGGTGAAGTACTTGTTGACGCGGCCGCGGAAGGAGAGGTCCATGCCGTCGCCCTCCCAGAAGCCCTCGGTCTGCATCTGGCGGATGCGGCCAAAATCGGGATTGGGGCGCTCGGTATAGCCGGACTCCTGCGTGGGAGCGTTGACGTCTACGGAGCGGAACTCGTGGATGCCGCGCGCGGAGTAGACGCTGAGGATGCCGGTGGCCTTCTCGCCCAGTTGCCGCTCGATGGAGAGGCCGTACTGAATCTGGTAGGGAATTCTGGCGTTGGGCTCAAGCTCGGCCAGGGCTGGTGGCTGGGCCGAGAGCGTCTGGCAATCGGTGATGGGATAGCAACTGCTGGCGGGATCGGCGGGATCGAGCGAGAGATTCACGGAGCGACGCCGCGCATTTTCATAGCGCACAAGGTCCAGCAGCGGACCGGAGCCGAAGCGGTCATAGTAGATGCCGCCGCCGCCGCGGACGACGGACTTGGATTCTTCGTCGAGCACCCAGGCGAAGGAGAGGCGCGGGGCAAAGCCCAGACGGCGGGTGGCGAGGAAGTTCTGCCAGTCGTAGCGCAGGCCGGGAGTGATGGAGAAGCGCTTGCTCACCTTGACCTGGTCCTGGATGAAGGCGCCCATCTCCTGCTGGTGATAGATGAAGTGGGTCTGGCCGGTGTTCTGGGAGAAGGCGGAGGGCAGGCCTGCGGCGTAGTTCTGGAGCGCGGTCTGGACGACGTTGCCATTGGCGTCGAGCGTAGGGCCGAAGGTGTAGGAGCCGAGGGCGTTGGAGTTGTCGTCGAAGGCGCGGCGGCTGATGTGGGGCGTGCCGGCTCCGATCTTGACGAGGTTGCGCCCGTGGGTCCAGGTGGCCATCTCGTAGATGCGGAAGTTGTATTCAGTGGAGAAGGCGTCGTACTGGGCCGAGCCGGAGGTAAAATCGCCCGTCACGCTGACGCGAGGAGCCTCGGCCACGTTGCTGTTGCGGCTGGAGTCGTGCTCGGCCACCACTGAGATCTGGTTGAGCAGCGAGGCAGAGAGAGTGGAGTCGAGGTGGGCGACCGCATCGTCTTCGCGGTACTCGTTGTTGGATCCGGCCGAGGCTAGGGTCTGGCCGCCCACGCCCTGATTGCGGCCGTTCCAGTCCTGATAGCTGTATTGGGCGTAGGCGGAGTGGCGGCTGCCGTATTGGTGCGCGGCGCGGAGGCTGAATTCGGTGTCGCGCTGAGGCGCGGGGACGTTGGCGGTGAAGGCGACGCCGGAGGGATTGCCGGCCTGGGAAACGGTGGCGCTGACAACGGAGTCCTGGTCATAGAGGACGCGGTTGAAGGAGGCAAGGAAGCTGCTTTTGGGCGCAAAGAAGATTGGCCCGGTGACGTGGCCCTCGTAGTTTTGGCGCTGCTCGAAGGGCTTGGAGGGGGCGAGGGCGTTTTGCGCGTTCATGGAGGAGTTGCGGAAGAGGAAGTTGAACTGGCCGTGGTAGTGGTCGGCGGCGGATTTGGTGATGATTTCCATCTGCCCGCGTCCCGGCCAGTAGTATTGCGCCGAGTAGGGGTCCTGATTGATGCGAACCTCCTGCACGGCGGAGGCGGAGACGGTGGCGCGGTTGGCCTCGACGCCATCGACGATGAGGCCGCTGCCGCCGGTGGCCGTGGCGCTGTCGTCTAGGAAGGCGCTCATGGCGGTGGCGTAGTCGTTGTCGAAGATGGGAAGGGTCTTCAACTCCTCGGAGGTCATCACCGAAGAGTCGCGATTTTCTTCGCCGGCGGTCAGATCCTGGTCGGTCTCAGCGCTGACGTTCACGCTGGTGGCCAGGGCGGCGATGGGCAGAACGATGCGAAGCGGCGCTGCCAGCTTGACTGCGGCCGGCGTGGAGGCCAGGGAACCGGTGGAAGCGGCGATCACGACCGAAGTCTTGATTGTCTCGAATCCCGGCTCGGAGACCACGAGCGTGTAGCTGCCGGCGCGCGGCGCGGTGAGCTGAAAGTTGCCTTCGCCGTCGGAGTGAAAGCTGCCGGCCAGTGCGCCGGCGGAGTCCATCAGATCGATTTTGGCGCCGGGGACGGTGGCGCCGGTCTGGTCGGAGACCACGCCGCGCAGGGCAGGAGCGGAAGGCTGGGCCGAAGTAGTCGTGGTGCAGGCGAGAACGGCAGACGGAGGAAACGAAAACGCAACCAGAAGCAGAGGCAGAGCAGAAAAACGCATCAACTGAATCTCCAAGGCAATTCAAGTAACAAGAAGCAAAAAAGCACGCGAATCGAAGCGAGTGTACAGCCGCCGTGTTGCTCTCCGGTGAAGTCCATCCGCGGCCAACGGAAATCAGAGGGAGGAATTCTTGTCTACGGTGCGGGATTCATCTGTTTTTATGGACGCACCCGCTGGCCAAAAAGCTCATGGTTCCTGAGACGGCGGCAGCCTGGCGAATCAGGGCTGGGAATTGATTCCCGGGGGACTGAGCGCCACGACCCATTCGGCCGCGGAATCGACGAGCACATCGGGCGGATTGGCAGCGAGGCTCTCGGGCGCGAGGCCGAAGGTGCAGCCGACGCACCAGACTCCGGCGTTGCGGGCGGTTTCCACGTCCACCTTGCTGTCGCCGATCATGACTGTCTCTTCGGGGCGCGCGCCGGTTTCTTCCATCAGGGAGCGCATTCCCATGGGGTCGGGCTTTTTCACGGGGAAGCTGTCGCCGCCGTAAATGTGCAGGAAATAGCCTGCCAGGCCAAGGCCTTCACAGATGCCGCGTGCCGCGCGGATCGGCTTGTTGGTGAGGACGGCCAGGGTTCGAGAGTCGCCGCCGGGCAGATCGTGCAAATGCCGGAGCGCGGCCAGCGCCTCGACAACGCCGTCATAGGCGTAGGTGAAGTCCAGCTTGTGCACGCGATAGTAGTCGATGAAGTAGGCGTGGGCCTGGGCGAGGAAATCCTCGTCGACGGGCGCGCTTTCTCCGGCGGCCAGGGCACGGCGGACGAGCATGAGGGTTCCGTTGCCGATGAAGCTGGCGATCAGCTCATCGGGAAGCGGCCTGCGCTCGAAATGAGTCAGGGTGGCGTTCACGCTGTTGCAGAGGTCCTGGGCGGAGTCGATCAGAGTGCCGTCCAGATCGAAAATCAGCAGTTTCAGCGATTCAACGGGGAAAGGGCGAAGAATGCGAACCATGATTCCATTCTAGAGCGAGCGGAGAGCCTGATGAATTTCAGGATGGGGCGTTGCAGGGCGAGAAAGGGAGTTGAGCGTGAACGAGCGCGCGGCGCTGTTCTGGCGAGGGGTTCATCCGCCGCAGATTTGGCGCGAGGCGGCGAGGCCAAAGCATTATCACTGTTCCTGAAGGGCTGAATTCGCGGTTTTCCACCCATTTCACAAAGAACGTGAAATGGATGGGGCACGGAGTTCCCTAACACTATCTGTGAAAATGCTTTCCAAATGCAGGCGAGGCAAGCGCATCAATCATCAAAAAGAGGGCGAGACCTTTCCCGGAGCATCCAAGGTCTCGCCGGAGGAGTAAATCTGCGTGGCGGGTCGATCAAGCCAGCGCGAGAAGTTGATCTCTTTTAGTGAATGTGGATGTCTCCCGAACCAGTCTGGATGCGGACGGTGGGACCGCCGCCGTGGAGTTTGCCTGACAGGTGGTGATGCTCCTGGGAGCCCTGCGTGGTCATCTCCTGGTCGCAGTGGACACCGCCCGAGCCGGTGGAGGCGTCCAGCGTAAGCGCGGCGTTGCCAGCCCAGAACTCTACGTTGCCGGAGCCGGTTTCGAGTTTCCAGTCGTAGGCCGGCGTTCCGCCCACCTTGATATTCCCGGAGCCGGTTCCGGCGTGGAGGCCGCCATGGAGATTGCGCAGTTCGATGTTGCCGGAGCCGGTCTGGGCTTTCACGTCACCCTGGCCTGCCTGTTCGGCGTAGATGTTGCCCGAGCCGGTGTCAACCTTGAAGCTGCCGCGCAGGCTGGTGGCATGAATATTGCCGGAGCCGGTTGACAGCTTGGCATTCTGCCCCACGCCCTCAATATTGATGTCGCCCGAGCCGGAGCCCGCATCGAGGAAAGCATCTTCCGGCGCCTGGATTTCGTAGTCGATGCTGATATTGTGCAGGTTTTCGCGGTGGGCGCCGATGCGGACGATGTTGCCTGTCTGCTCGATGGGGGGATGCGCGGCGATTTCGCGCACACGCTGTTCGCTGCTGTTGCCGCCCATGGGTCCCCAGCCGGACTTGACGCGTCCGAAGATGTGTACCTGGTTGCCCGCGCCGCGGGTGATGTGAATGTTGCCGGAGCCGGTTGAAACCGACAGTTCCACGCGCCCGCTGACGGAGAGCGTGCGATCAAAGGTAGCCTCGGTGGCCAGCGCGGGAATCGCTGCCAGCGCCAGAACTGCCGCCACTGCAAGAAAATGCTTCATTGTGTTCCTTTCCTGGTTGTCAGGGACCGGGGTTCAGAGATCAGCTTCGCTCGCATCGCACGCACTCCAACGCCCGAGGTAGCGAACGTCCTGGCCTGCTTACAGACGATTGTAAGCAAACCTCGACACCGATTTCTGTCCCCCAATCCCTGATCTCAATCTCCTGACATCTGCCACTACTGTTGCAACACAACTTGGTCGCCTTCTTTCAGTCCGCCGAGAACCTCAGTGACCGAGCCGTTCGACAAGCCGACCGTGACGGGAACCTTGCGCTTGCCATCCTTCTGCTTCTTGTCTGGGATCTCGACGGTTGCCTTTTTCTGGCTGTCGTAGATTACGGCGCTTTCCGGCACTGTCAGCACGCCCTTGTGCTCGTCGAGAATAATCTCGGCGTTGGCGGTCATGTTGGCCTTCAGCTCTCCGCCAGGGTTGTCGATGGAGACGCGGACCTCGAAGGTGGTCACGTTGTCTTTTTCGACGCCCAGCGGGGCTATCTTGGTCACCTTGCCGTTGAAGACGCGGTCGCGGAAACTTTCCACCTTGATGCGGGCGGGCTGACTCATGTAGACGTGCGCGATATCGGCTTCGTCCACCTTGCCCTGCACATAAACCTGGTTGATGTCGCCCTCGGTCATGACCAGCGTGGCGGTCGAGCCGAGGACCAGAATGGAGCTGACGGCGTCGCCGATCTCCACGTCCCGGGAAAGAATGACTCCGTCCATGGGCGCGACAATCGTTGTGTAGCTGAGCTGCTCCTCAAGCTGCTTGAGGCCGGCCTGGGCCTGGAGAACCTGCGCCCGCGCCTGCTTCAGGCGGGCGGTGTCGACGCCGATCTGCGCCTTGGCGCTGTCACGCCGGGTGAGGGCGGCCAGGTAATCCTTGTTGGCGTCGTCCAGCGCCTGCCGGCTCACGATGCCCAGCTTCTGCATCTGGAGGTTGCGGTCGAGCGTGGCCTTGTACATGGGCAGGTCGGGAGCGGCGGCGTTCACCTTGTCCTGTTCGACATTTGCCTGATAAGTGGATACGTTGGCTTCGGCAGCGGCCAGTTGCGCGCGCTGCGCCTCGACTTGAGCGACGATCTCCTGCTGATCGAGCTGCGCCAGTTGCTGGCCCTTGCGGACCTGATTGTTGATGTCGACGTAAAGCTTTTCGACAATGCCGGAGGCCTTGGATTTTACCTCGACCTTGGTAATCGGCTGAATCTTGCCCGTGGCGACGACCGAGCGCGCGACATCCGCGCGGGTCACTTTGGCGAGCTTGTTGGGGTCGATTCCCGAGCCGCGGGTAAGCCGGGCCGCACCCAGGCCCAGAAGGGCGATCACCACGACCGCGCCGGCGGTGAGCCAGATCCAGAAGCGTTTGCTTTTGCGCGATGCAGCCACTGATGCCTCCCAAAGCGAGAAAGAGCCGCAACTTTCCGTTGCCCGGAGGGGTTGCGTGGACGAAGCGATGAACAAGCCCAATGAACCTGAAGGATGCCGACCCGCCGCGCGTCAGCCTGCCCGCGGCCAGCCTTCGTTTCATGCTCTTTCTTCCATACGCACCGGACGGCGGGTTGGTTCCCCATGGCCCCAAGGCGGGTTTTCCTGAAAGGTCATCATTTCCTCTTGAACGCCCCAAATCGGTCAAATAATTACTGAAATTGACTTGCGGGTCTGCTACACTGGCCGCGATGTCAGCCGCCCCGCCCGGGGCGCTGCATCTGGGACTCCCCTCTCAAGTTGAGATTCATCCACCGGAAACCAAATCTGAAGGAGAACTCTCTATGAGCCCGCAAACAGACAATAGTCCATTACTGGCGCCCGACAAGGCGCCCCTCACGGAGTCGCAGGCAACTGTTCTGGGCTCCCTTACCGGAATCGATGCATCGAAGCTCAAAGGTCTTTCCGTGGCCGAGATTTCAGCAGAATACCGCTGGAAGATCGACCCCAACCTTCTACTTTTTACCCGTGTCTGCGGCAAGGTCGTCAAGCAGGACCCTGCCACCGGTAACCAGTATCCCGTCCCCTTCGCAACCGTCTATGCAGAGGAAACCGTCTGCTCCCTTCTGGGTCACTTCCCCATAGGCCTGCCCTGGGTCTGGTTCTTCCCATTCCACTGCTGGACGGATGTTGTCGCCGAGACCACGACCGATGCCTGCGGCAACTTCTGTGTTTGGGTGCCGCGTTTCATGATCGAGTGGATTCTGCGCTACCGGATGGAGCGCGTCTGCTTCATCGAACTCTTCAAGCGGCCCACGATCGCCGCGATTCTGGCCTATCTGCAGGGCCATCCCATCGGTCCCGACCCTGGCCCCGAAGATACGATTTCCCTGCGACCCGGTTCTGTTCTTTACCAGAAGGCTGAACAGTTGCTCGGCACGCAGGTCGTCCGCGAACTGGCCTCGGCGGCGCCTGGCAAGACCTTTGGCAGCGCCAATTCCAGCCAGCAGGCGCTTCTGGCCCGTCCGGCCTTCCCCACCGCTCTGCCTCCGGCATTGCCCAAGGCGTTCAGAAAGAAAGTAAAAGCTGGCAACTCCGAGGAGCATCACGCCGCCGTCAGGAGCACTTTGGCCAACGACCTTGGCATGGACGTGAATCAGCTCGAAGGCCTCAACCTGAACCGCTACTACGGACCCTTCCTGCGCTGCTACAACCTCATCGTGCCCGAATGGGTGCCTATCCTGGAGATGCCGGACATCTCTTTCCGTGTTACCCAGGATGTGACGGGGACCGGAACGCAGACGGTTATTTACTCCGGCGGCCTGTTCGACGTGCCTTGGTCGGGCAATGTCTCGAACGTGACCCTGCTTGCCTCGCCCATCGCCATCGCCATTCCCACGACAAACTGCGATACTCCGAGCGTGCCCTGCGGCGACGTGCCTTCACTGGAATATGTGGGCCTGATGCCGCTGGTCAATCCGCCCGCGCCGGCCTTGCCCTACATCGATGCGAACGGCTTTGCAACCCGTCCCAATCCGCCGCATCCTGGAGGGACCATCAGCGAGGCTGGTGTTCCACCGTCCACCGCCCCTTACACGGGCACTCTGCAACTTTACGGGTGCACGCAGGTGGATAACGCGGCCTACTACCGGCTGCGCTACACCTATACCGCTCCGGGAAGCATCACGCCGACTGCCCTGATGCCATTCACTGGCCTTACCTGGCCGCTTTACCGCGTGGTTGGGTCGACCCTCGAAGAACAGTGGCCGGTTGCAGACTCACAGGGATGGTATCCGGTGATTCCGCCTTCCGACGGCTGGTTCCCCAATGCCATGGTGCTTGAATGGGACACCATTCACTCAGCGATCAATGCCAATGGCCTTTATACGATCCAGCTTGAAGTTGCCGACGCAAGCAAGACGCTGTTGGCTACCTCGGCGCCGGTTGGCTTTGTGATTGATAACACGGTTCCGGTGATCAACTGGAGCGCCGTCTGGAGCTTCAACTCCGATTTGTCCGGAGCCCAACCCGTGCCCACCAACGATTGCGTGGTGATTGACCGTGGAGCTACGCCCCAGGACATTTATGTCCAGGTCACTTACTCGGTCGTCGCCAATCATCTGCGGTCCGTCGAGGTCGGCAGCAATGAGAGCTGTTCTGGCGGAGCCTCGCTAGTCTCCGCTTTGTCTACGGTGCAACATTGGTATGAGGACGCGACCGACAACACTGTTTCCAATGTCGCCACCTACAAAATCTCCGCGTCGCAGCCGCAGGGGGCCTACAGCTTTGACGTTTATGCCCAGAGCCGCGCATTCAATCCTGCCGGCAGCGACTCGGGGCCTACGAGCGACTGGAATTACAGTCCCGTTTACGACTGGACTGACCCGTTCTTCACCATAACGGTGGTCAACGCCTGACCTGCTCTGACTTCCAACCCGAAGCGGTTCAGGGCCAACCCGCCATGGGCCGCTTCGCCCTCCACAATCCCACGAGGAAGTTGTCGATGGATTTGGACCGATGGTTTCTTTTCATGCTGACTGTGCTGGCTACCTGGCGCCTCACCCATCTGCTGGTAGCCGAGGACGGGCCGGGAGACATCATAGCGACGCTGCGCCAGCGCCTCGGCAACAGCTTCTTCGGCAAATTGATGGACTGTTTCTATTGCCTGAGCATGTGGGTCGCAGCACCGCTGGCCTGCCTGCTCACCGTGAAATGGATCGAATGGCCCCTCTTCTGGGTGGCTCTTTCAGGCGCGGCCTGCCTCCTGGAGAGACCGGCCGGTCACCCAATCCACATGCAACGAATTCCGCCTCCCGACGAACCGGGTTCACTGGAGAAGTGAATTGAGGAAAGCAATCCCATGAGCTGCTGCGGGCAGAAACGCGAACAGATCCGTCAACAGAGGACCGTCTATGTCCAGCCCGCCCCAGCGCCGGAAGCGCCCGTTCTCGACCTTACTCCCGTCGTATTCAAGGGCGTTGGCTCCTATCTTGTTACAGGACCATACTCCGGCAACGTCTACCGCTTTTCTCAGGCAGCACCGGAGCAGCGGATCGACTCGCGGGATGCAGAGGCTCTGCTGAGGAGCAGGTTCTTCCGGGAAAAGATTTGAGAATGTGCCTGGCGCCCCAGGCTGAGCCCGCTAACTCCGCTGCTCCCGCTGCCTTCCACAAGATGCTATTCTCACAGGCAAGATGCAAGGTCTTTCGCTGCTCGAGTTTGTCGCCGTGGCCATGCTGATTCTGGTCAACGGGTTCTTTGTGGCCGCGGAGTTTGCCATTGTCTCCATCCGCGCCACACGGATCGAGCAGTTGCTGGCAGCCGGGATTCCCGGAGCGCGAGCCGTTCGGCGCTTGCAGCAGGACATGGACGATTTTCTGCCCGCTGTGCAACTGGGCGTCACTTTCTGCTCTCTGGCGCTGGGCTGGTTGGGCGAGCCGCTGGCCGCAGGCGTTCTGATGGGCTGGATGGGGGCGCTGCCGCACGCGCGGGTTTATGCCCACGTGGCCGCCGTCACGCTGAGCTTTGCCTTCATCACGTATATGCAGGTGGTGGTTGGCGAGTTGGTGCCGAAGTCGCTGGCGCTGCGCCGGTCGGAGGCACTGGCCGTGGCGATAGCCAGGCCGATGCTGTTTTTCATGGCGCTGGCGCGGCCGGCGGTGCGGCTTCTGAGGCACTCTGCTGCCCTGATTCTGCGCGGTTTCGATATTCCCCTGACGCAGAAGGACGCGGTTCACTCGCCCGAGGAGCTGAAGCTGATTGCGACAGCCGCTCGCCGCATGGGGGTTTTGCCGCAGTTTCAGGAGACGCTGATTCACCGCGCGCTGGAACTGGAGGACGTGGCCACGCGCGAGATCATGACGCCGCGGCAAAAGATTTTTTCGCTGCCCTCGAACCTGCCTCTCAAGGAGGCCAGCGCGCGGGTCATCGACAACATGCACTCCCGCGTCCCCGTCTACGACGAGACGCGCGGCTCCGAGCACATTGTGGGCGTTGTCTATTCCAAGGACCTGGCCCGGTTGATGTTCTTCCGGCCGGCGATTCCGTTTGTCGAACTCGAACTGGCCCAGGTGATGCACGATGTGCTGGTGGTGCCTGAAACCAAAACCGTGCTCGACCTCATCGGCGAGTTTCAGCAGCGGCGCCGGCAGATGGCCATCGTTGTCGACGAGTACGGATCGACGGTGGGGCTGGTCACGGCCGAGGACGCCATCGAGCAGCTTACCGGGGAATTTGAAGACGAGTTTGACTCGCCTACGCGGCCAATTTTGACGACGGCCGCCGGGGCGCTGCTGATGGAGGGCAGCGCCAACCTGCGCGACCTGGAAACCCAGATGCACTGGATGCTGCCGCGCGACGGCGGAGTGGAAACGCTGGCCGGCTTCCTGCTGGCGCGGCTGGGCCACATCCCTGAAGCGGGCGAAGCCGTGACCTACGAGGGCCGGCGCATGACGGTGGCGGAGATGGACAGACGGCGCATCGCGAAAATCAGAGTCGAGCAGGTGGAAGATGAGAAGCCAGCGGTGGGCAATTCGGCCGCAGAGGACTGAGCCGTTTTGATGTATGCTGTTGGCGTCTGAGGGCAGGGCTTTTTTCTGTGCTGGACATCAGAAGCAGTGGATGGAAAGTCGGATTACCAGATCTTCAAAACAGAGGGAAGGCAGCTTGGAGAACCTCTGATGAAGTTCTATTCCGCATCGAGCATTCCCTCCGGGGCTAAAGCCCGCGTTGTCTTTGCGGGTGTTATGTACGGGCTAAAGCCCGTACCCTTCAAAACGTCGATTTGTTCAGATGTTTCTTAGGTTGAGACGGGAAGTGCGTGCAGACGAATCAGGCAAAGGATAACTCTATCGAAACAAGACGGGAGATACGATGAAGTATAACTTCAAACTTCGCATCGTCCTTGCTTTCGCAGCACTGATCATCGTTGGCGGAGCGTATTCAGCAACGAAGTGGGATAGCACGAGGAATCGCGGCGGGTTTGACGTTTACTACACTGCCGCCTGCCTAGTTCGCGGCAATATGAGTTCGCACATCTATGACGAAGCTGAGCAGCATACCAATCCACAGCTCAAGTTTGCGGACCCGAACACGGTCTTTGCCCAGACAGCAAGCGCTCACGGGATTCCCAGAGTCATGCTGTACATTTATCCTCCGACGCTTGCAGATCTGCTGACGCCGCTCACATTCTTTCCACCGGCAGGCGCGTTGATCGCATGGAATGTGCTGAACGTGGCGATGATCGTGCTGGCGAGCGGCCTGCTGATGAGCATGCTCGGGGTGCGAAATCTGTTTCTGGTCATTCTGGTTGCGGTTTTGCTGTTCCTGTTTCGTCCCACGCTGAATTCCCTGTACTGGGGACAGGTTTCAATCGGTCTGCTTTTTCTTCTTGTGGCCGGATTCAGCCTCTACGTTCACGGATGGAAGAACATGGCCGGTCTGATGTTCGCGCTGGCCGCGGCGATTAAGCTGACGCCTCTGATTGTGATTGTTCCGCTGATCGCCTGGCGCGACTGGAAGAGCCTGCGAGCCCTGGCGCTCTGGAGCGCGGTGATTCTGGGAGCGCTCTGGATGGTCAATGGCAGTGGGGCGTTGAACCTGTATTTTGTGCATCAGCTGCCGTCGATGTCGGGCGGAGATCTGGGTGGCGGAGATTTCAGCAATAACAGGAGCCTGGGCAATATCTTTTACGAGTACCTGCGCGGATCAGGCACTGCCGCGACGCCGATCTGGCTGGTGTGGACGGTGAGGCTGGTGTCGGCTTTTGTGCTTTGCCTTGCGGGATGGTTGAGCCAACTGAGGAATGAGGACAAGTTGGCGGATGGCCAGAGGCTGGAGATGTTTTCCATTTTTCTGTTGATTGCTTGCTGCATCTCTCCTTATTCCTGGCTCTATGCTTATGTCTTTTGCGCTCCGGAATTGGTGATTCTAGGGAAGCGAATGTGGGAACGACGGCTGAATGGCGCTGAAACAACGCTCGTGATGATGTTTTTGATTTCCCTTTCAGCGAGTGGATTCCACATGCCGATGGTGACGCCTCTGGTTGGAATCGCGATGGGGATCATGGGGTTGTACAGGCTGCGAACGGAGCGACGGGCCGAAGATGCCAGTGATTTGGCAACCGCGGAGATTCCGGCCTGATGAGAGCGTTTTGAGATTGCCCCTGGCAGCCTGGAGTGGCCCTGCTGGTTTATCGTTGAAACCAGCCCATGAAGCAGATTCTCACCCGCCTCGCGCTCACACTTCCGGTCGTATGGCTGGTGGTGTCGCTGGTTTTTCTGCTGATTCACCTGGTGCCCGGCGACCCTATCCAGCAGATGCTGGGCGAGGGAGCGACGCCCGCCGACATGGCGGCTTTGCGCCACCAATACTTCCTTGATTTGCCGCTCCATCAGCAGTACCTGCGCTACTGGAATGGCGTTTTCCACGGCGACCTGGGCAGTTCGATACGGCTGCATGACACTGTGGCTCACCTGATCGCCATGCGCTACCCCTACACGCTGGCGCTGACGCTGATGGCGCTGGGCTTTGGGCTGCTGCTGGCTCTGCCTGCGGGGATTCTGGCGGCGGTGCGGCGGGGGCGATGGCTGGATCAATTGCTGTCGGTAGTGAGCCTCTTCGGGCTTTCCGTGCCGGGCCTGGCTCTGGGTCCGGTGCTGATTCTGGTTTTTTCGATCTATCTGGGCTGGCTACCTGTTTCCGGCGCGAGCGCGGGAGGGAGCGGCGGGATCGACTGGCGGTATCTTGTGTTGCCGTCGATTGCCATGGGCGCTTCGCTGGCGGCCATTCTTACACGCATGGTGCGCACGGCGATGCTGGAAGAGCTTGGCCAGGACTACATTCGCACGGCGCGCGCCAAGGGACTGAGCGAGCGCGCCGTTGTCTGCCGCCACGCGCTGCCCAACGCGCTGATTCCCATTGTTACCGTGGTTGGCTTGCAGTTTGGGGCGTTGCTGGCCGGGGCGATTGTGACGGAGACCATCTTCAGCTGGCCGGGGCTGGGAAGGCTGACCGTGAGCGCGATTTCCAATCGCGACTATGCGCTGGTGCAGGGCTGCCTGCTGTCGATTGGACTGACGTATGTGCTGGTGAACCTGCTGACGGATGTGGTGTATCAGTGGGTGAATCCGAGGATGCGGGGATAGGTTGCGGTCGCGGCTGGGGGTATGTCCGAGTTGGCGACCACTCGACCGCAATCCACCTGAAGCCCGCTCGATATTGAAAATATGGGCTAGAATGGGGCAAACCTAAGAGTTCGATTGGATGGAACCGAATGGATTTTACGCACAGTATGGTGTGCAGTTTTCTAGGGGCTGCCCCGGCACTCGCTATCTTCTTTCTCCTCCGCGCGAAACGCAGGGCATGGATTCCGCCTCTTGCATGGTGGCTCTTTCTGGCCCTAGGAGTCATTGTTTGGTTCTATGGAAGGTCTCACTCGACAGTACCATCGTTCTCGCACCGGATCACGGCGGTGGGCAAGGCATATGACCACGTGGACCGGGAAATTCATACCGGCTACCATCACGACACGGTATACGGCTTTCGTTTTGTGTCTGCGGGAGGAAACCCCATCAACGTTGAAACTCAAATCATCCTTCCATATTGGGACACTCCCGCAGTTTTCGACGGACAATCCTTTCGCATTGTGTATCTCGACGATGATCAAAGGGTCTTCAAAAACGAAGCGATTGACATTGAAATCCTATCGGGCAAGAATGCGGGTTTTCATGACTCTTACGATGCACGGCCACTTGGGAAGTGGCTCGGAATTCCAATTGGCGCTGCGTTGGGTATCTTTGGATTCGTCGGTCTTAAATACATGAAGGATGATGCCATCGCTGCGGCATCGGGTGACGATGATGTGCCCTCGGCATGAAAGGATCGTGGGTTCCTCCTGAATCACCGCCAATCCGGAAGTTACTCCCTGCCTGATACTACAGTTGTACTTGCTTCGGAGTGCCCCGATCCGGGCCTGAAGGCCGCGATATCTGGCCCATTTTTCAGGGGGCTTCAGCTGTCAAGTTCCAGGACATCCTTTACGTTTTGTCTCTGGACATCCTTTACAGTTCAGGGTTTGCCAGCCAGGGTTCGACGGCCGTCGAACCCTGGCTGGCAAG
>Ga0326727_10002214_pt1 | contig 67925 bp, 72 predicted proteins | sample MB2enrmetagenome_FD_207643 | JGI IMG/M metagenome (GOLD analysis project Ga0326727, IMG submission 207643) | Lab enriched peat soil microbial communities from McLean, Ithaca, NY, United States - MB29MY | ecosystem: Environmental > Terrestrial > Soil > Wetlands > Peat | place: USA: New York...
TTAAGAATTGCTATTTTCGTTTACATTCCACAAGACGCGCTCAAAAATTTTCCCAAAAACCGGAGCCTACGATTTACATGAAAACCTAATGATGTATTGCTGCAAGTTTGAAACGGAGCCTTTCAAGGCCTTGAAATCGCAAAGGAGATGACGAGCTAGACGCTAGAGACAGACGTTCTTAGAGCCAAAATAACTAAATTTTGGTTGCTAAGAGGCTTCTGTAGTGACCTCCCACAACCCAAGCAGCTCGGAATAGAAGTACATTACCGTAAACTCGTGACCGCCGTTTTGGCCACTCCACACCTCATAATGACTCCACAGCTCATTGTGGCTAGCGTTCAAGCTCGCCACCCAATCTGGACGGAGCGTAAACCCCTCGCTCAGCCTTGAAGCCACGTATTGGTCATATACCTGCTTCGATTCATTTTGCGATTTCGTAAACTCCTCTACAATGGTAACGCTTACAGCCCCCGGTTGCGTTGCATTTCGAAGGATTCCCATATAAACGTCGTTTCCTCGCACGTTGGTTGACTCCGAGAAGGGCCATTCAATGATCATGCCGCTGTTCTCCCATTTTCTGTCGAAATAGCTGCTGTAGTCAAGCGGGAGGGGAGTGACCGCAGAATAAATTACAATGTCGTCAAGTTGAACGACGTCGTGATAACCGTGCGGATTGTCGGAATCATTGACGAAATTGTTGCACTCCAACGAAACAGACGGCAAATGCCCCGTGGAGCGGTTGTAAGCATAGCCCTCGACCCAGCCTGAGATGTTTACGAACGGTTGGTTCCATCCGTTACACGTGTTTTTGACAAAGGCGGACGCATCGGAAGTCGTAGGGAAGCGTTCGAAAGTCCCGTTGAATTGAGTTAAGCCGTAAGCTCCATTGGGCCAGTTAATGAACTCCCTATAGCGGACGTTAACGGCCGTATTGTTAATCCATCTCTCTTTCCACTGCGAATTGACGGACGGCCCTAGAAGCACGGAGTGGTACTGTGTAACGTACCCTTCTAACTTTGCATCTGGATGGATCTGGATAACTAACGTCGCGCTGCCAGTCACGGAAAGTGAAGTTAGCATGACAAGCACGATGACAGCTGCCAATTTCGCTATCTTTTTTTCGCTGCGACTATAAAGCATATAAAACTCAACTTCGACCGCATATACTTTCGTATTTTTTCGAAATCCAGTGGCTGTTAAGACGTTAGCGCCTTCTGCTTACGGCATATGCAGCGACTGCCAGCGCGATGACGGCGAATGTGACTTCAAAGCCGGGTATAAAGCCTCCACCGCTTGCGTTGCCGATGGCGTAGACGTTGTCACCGCTCCCCACATACACGACGCCGTTGACGACGGCGGGAGAGGAGCACACCTCACCTCCGGTCATGTAGCTCCATAGTTTCACCCCGGTGGCGGCATTGATGGCGTAGACGTTGTGGTCAAGGCTTCCTACGTAGACCACCCCGTTGGCGACGGCGGGGGAAGACAACACGTCGCTTCCGGTTGTGTAGTTCCACACTTTCGCCCCGGTAGTGGCGTCAAGGGCGTAGACGTTGCGGTCACTGCTCTCCACGTAGACGACACCGTTTGAGACGACAGGGGAGACGGTAATAGTGCCTCCAGTCGTATAGCTCCAGAGCTTCGCCCCTGTAGTCGCGTTGAGAGCGTAAGTGTTGTTGTCAAAGCTCCCTACGTAGACCACTCCGTTGGCGACAGCGAGGAGGGGTGAGCCATTGTTTCCGGTTGTGTAGTTCCACACTTTCGCCCCGGTAGTGGCGTCAAGGGCGTAGACGTTGTGGCCATCACTCCCTACGTAGACCACTCCGTTGGCGACGGTGGGGGAGGAGTCCACATAGCCTCCGGTCGTGAAGCTCCATAGTTTCGCCCCGGTAGTGGCGTCAAGGGCGTAGACGTTGCGGTCACCGCTTCCCACGTAGACCACCCCGTTTGAAACTGCGGGGGAGGAAAACACAAGGCCTCCGGTCGTGTAGCTCCACAGCTTCGCCCCTGTAGTCGCGTTGAGAGCGTAAGTGTTGTTGTCAAAGCTCCCTACGTAGACCACTCCGTTGGCGACGGCGGGGGAGTAGACCTCGTTTCCGGTTGTGTAGTTCCACACTTTCGCCCCGGTAGTGGCGTCAAGGGCGTAGACGTTGTGGTCATAGCTCCCGACGTAGACGACGCCGTTTGAGACGGCGGGGTTGCCTACCCCACCTCCGGTCGTGTAGTACCACTTCAGCTGTCCGTACTGTGCTGCTGCAGGAACGGTTAAAGCGCCTACAAACAAGATCGTCGTAAGAAGAATGAGCATGGAAAATGAGATGATTTTGTATACGCGCATAATTGCCTCTTACATCGTTTAGACGCGTAAGAACGTGCCAGAAGACACGATAAAGGCTGCGGTTTGAAACTTGTGGCGAGAGGTCGACCGGGCGCGTGGGCTTACATCTATTACGACGACGGGGGAGCACAACTGGAAATCCCGCTCTGATATTAGTTAGAACGGCACCCGCTCATATACGTCTTGTAGGTCACGGTCGTTGAATTGCAGGTAAACCGCCGTCGTCAAGCGCAAGGGACTCCTTACGCTTAATGTGGCATTTCACATGGTAGGACTAATTTATCTTAGATTCAAACCCAATCAGGCGATTCATACACCGCAGCTAGTGCACCAAAGTGAATGATGCTGGAACCAACCTTTTGTTTACCGGATACCGTTTTGTATTCAAAGAATATCTCAGAAGGGGGGCATTTTCTCCACGCCCCGTTTTCGACCAACCGCGCAAGTAGCATGTCTTGATACGGGGCTAGCTCTTTGATCCCGTTTTCTCTAATCTCCAATTTATTGAAGGTTTTTTGAGGCATTTTTGGTATGTCCCATTGGATCGGAAAATCATCTTTCGCGAAAAAATGGAGTCAGATCTCGCGCGACTCCGCGGAGTGAAAAGAAGCCAATAGGGCGTAGCTAATCATGAAGACAGAAAGAGCTACGGCGAGACTGGGACCCATTTTATCCTTTCTCTTACATCACGCGACTATTAGAAAGCTGCCATGCGTTGCACATGCGCTCACGACAAACGAGCGGCTCGCGTAAGTACTCTGCCCCTTTCAGAAAGAGTTTTACAGTCCTGGGACAACTACACCGCGATGAATAACCCCGATGTGGCAATACTGGTGGGCTCTACCTCTGATATGAACGTCGCCGAAAAAGCGATAGAGATACTCGAGGATGCGGGCGTTGCGTATGATCTGGAGGTTATCTCCGCGCATCGAGAGCCAACGCGCCTCGATGAATATCTTAGAAAAGCTCAAGCTAAGGTTTATATTGCTATCGCAGGCCTCTCTGCAGCTCTTCCAGGCATTATCGCCTCAAAGACGACCGCCCCAGTGATCGGCGTCCCTGTAAGCACTAAGCTCAGCGGTCTGGATGCGCTGCTCTCCATAGTGCAAATGCCCGCGGGAGTTCCGGTGGCGTCCGTCGGAATAGATGGCGGGAAAAACGCCGCATTATTCGCCCTGAGAATTCTGCAAGCAAATAGCAGCGCGAAAGAATAAGCTGCACTTCGCAACGACACCGAACTAGCTCTTTGAGTTGCTTAGCGCCGCTTTTGCTATTTTTATCGCACAAAATTCTCCGCACATGGAGCAAGCATCGGTCTGTCGGTTGTGGCAGCTAAATTTCGCTCTAGCTAGATCTGGATCGACTGAAAGGCGGAATTGTTTTTCCCAGTCCAGGCTGGCCCGTGATTTGGCCATCTCTTCGTCCAGCTTGTGCGCGCGGGGCATTCCCCTCGCCAGGTCGGCAACATGAGCGGCTATCTTTGTGACGATCGCACCTTGCTTGATGTCGTCTGGTGTCGGCAACCCGAGGTGCTCTGACGGCGTTGTCATACACAAGAAATCGGCTCCAAACATTCCAGCAAGAGAGCCTCCGATTGCTCCTGTTATGTGGTCATACCCCGGCGCTATGTCCGTGACGAGTGGTCCAAGCAGGTAGAGTGGGGCGCCGTCAGTCAACGATTTCATCGCTTTGACGTTGGCCTCGATTTCGTTAAGTGGCACGTGACCCGGTCCTTCAACCAAGGTCTGGACACCGCTTTCGCGAGCCCGCTGTGTGAGCTCTCCGAGCTGTATATATTCCATGAACTTAGGACGGTCGCTTGCGTCGTGCAAGCATCCCGACCTCATGCCGTCACCAAGGCTGATCACAAAGTCATACTCACGTGCGAGCTCAAGGAGATAATCATACTCGACGTAGAAGGGGTTGTCTTCGCCGTTGTGAACCATCCACGCAATGGTGAAAGCGCCGCCTCTGCTGACGACCCCCATAATTCTCTTGCTCTTCTTCAATACTTCGAGCGATTTCAAATTGACCCCCGCGTGGATGGTCATGAAATCAACGCCGTCTTGGGCGTGCTTGCGAACCGTGTCGAACATGTCATCTGTGGTCATTGATACAACAGCATCTCGCCGCATTGCTGCCTGATATATTGGCACCGTGCCAATCGGAGCTTCGATCTCTCGCAGAATTTGCCGCCGAATACTATCTAGGTCCCCGCCTGTCGACAGATCCATAACAGTATCTGCACCGTAGCTCAGCGCTATTCGTGCCTTTGCGAGCTCTTCGCTTTTGTCGATGTGGTCCATCGATGTACCAATATTGGCGTTCACTTTTGTGCGCAGCGCTTCGCCTATGCCGATCGCCGCGATATCGTGAGTGGTGTTCTTAGGTATTACACTGCGTCCACTAGCGATAAGGCGCCTGAGTTTATCGCTTGATATGCCCTCTGATCTGGCAGCGTTTTTTATGTCGTCGTTCAAGCCTTTTTTGGCTTCTGTTAGTAGTGTCATGGTGCTAGTATGATTGCGGGTCTGTTCACATCTCCCACAATAATTATGCTCTTGTTGCTTAAAAATGTGAGCAGTGCTGGCCTCGTGCAGATCGGGCCTAAGCTTTATCTTGCTGCGCGCCGAAATGTACCGAAGTGCGCGTGGATACCTTTTCGTGGCGTAATGCGAGCAACACCTTCTGGTTAAGCGCAAAAAAAAACGCTGTTGTTGATTTAGGGTCCGTAATGACAGCCAAACAGCTGCCGCTGGATGAAGCGTGTTACATCATTTTAACCCACTTGCACTACGATCACACGGCGGCCTTAGATCAGCTGAAACTTGGTGGCAAGACAGTCGTAATGATGCACGAGGCCGACGCAAGAGCGATTGGGACGAGCGCTTCCGCGGCACATTTTTTTGGCGTACGCGCGCCTAAGTTTCGCGTCGACACTCTGCTTACAGACGGCGATAAAATTGATCTTGGTGGTTCGATGCTGCGCGTGATCCACACTCCCGGACACACTCCTGGGAGCATCTGTCTTTACGAAGCCGAGTCGAAAAGCCTTTTTTCCGGAGACACAGTTTTTCCGTACGGTAGCATCGGTCGTACTGATCTACCTGGCGGAAGCTCGCGCGACCTGACACGCTCGATCTCGCGGTTGGTGAAGCTGGACGTCAGCGTGCTATATCCTGGTCACGGGGGGGTAACCGCAAACAACGTAAATGAACAGATTAAAAAGTCCCTCAAGCTCGCTAAAGCAGCGGAAGGCCCAGAGTAATGTCGCTAGCGGCGTTTACGTCCTAGTTCTTTCGCTAGTCCGTGCCAAACGTGTAACGGTGGGACAGCTCCGGACGATCGAATTTGCGCCAGGTTTCTACGCTTACGTAGGGTCGGCGATGGGGCCGGGCGGGTTCAAACGCGTTGCACGCCACTTGGATGTGTCTACAGGGCGCAACAAGACGCACAAGTGGCACATCGATTATCTCTCAGCCGTTGCAGAGATAAACGGGATAAGCAAAATTGTAACCGGCGACCGAATCGAATGTGAAATGGCGCGCAACTTGGCGCTAAACCCGGTGCTGACCGGCGTCGCGGGTTTTGGCTCGTCAGATTGTAGGTGCTCCACGCACCTTTTCTATGCACGGCACCTTTATGACCTTGAAAACGCGATACAGAAGCTCCTTAACAATCAATGTCATGAGACAAGCCGTCTGTCTCCCAGCGTCGAAAAGTTGCGATAGCTGGCAGATGAAGCGGGTGCAGTCGCACCCACATAACTTATTTAAGGCTGCGGATCTAGGTCGCGCGCAACGGAGGATGGACTGAATGGGAATACTCACCAATACGGTCGGCAGCTATCCAACGCACGATATTGGAGAAGCGCTGAAGGCAAAAATGAGCATTCAAGATCGTATGGCCGGAAAAGATCCCTTCGTCACGTCGATTGAGGCCGCAGTCGCCGATCAACTCAGAGCCGGCATTGATCTGGTCTCTGACGGCCAGGTCCGGGCGGACATGGTCAGCTTATTTGCGACGGGGATTCCGGGCATGAAAAGCGATAGGGGTCGCTCGTACATAAAGGGAAAAATTACTCGACCCCTGAGAGCTATTACCGTAAACGACTTCACGTTGGCACGACAGTGTGCAGGAACGGACGCTAAAATCAAAGGGATCGTGACCGGTCCTGCTACGCTCGCCGCATCCTCGTCTTTGAGTGCTGGAGCGCCGTACAGATCGAGTCTCGATCCGCGCTTGCTTGATGACTTGGCAAAAGCGCTCCGCTTTGAAGCAGAGCAACTCGTTCGTGCTGGAGCGGATGCTTTGCAGATCGATGAACCCGTTTTTTATAATGTGGAGGTCGAGAAAGTACTGAGATTTGTTGACGCAGCGGTCGATGGTATAAAGATTCCTGTGAAGCTTCATCCCCACGTCGCATCCTTCAGGGATTATGAGCAGCTACTGAAGCTGGACAACGTGCAAATTATCGGCGTCGAAGCAGCGAAATTCCCCGTTTTGCTGGATAAATTGACCGGAGCTGCGTTTGAAGGTCACGGAAAAAAAGTCGCGCTTGGCGTAGTCGACACTGATCGCCAAGAGGTCGAATCGGTAGAAACGGTAAAGAAGCGAATCGAGCGCGGCATAGACGTCTTTGGTGAAGACATGTGGATCAATCCCGATTGTGGGCTACGCCTCCAGAAAAGGGAAGTAGCATTTCAGAAGCTTAAAGTGATGGTTGATGCCGTCACGAGCGTCAAACGCGAGCTCAATTTATCCTAGCATCCACCACTACGTGTGCAACTCCCGGGGCGTAGTCCTTCACTTTGCGCACGCTGAGTAACTCGGGTGATCGAGCGAGTGCTCGGGCAGCCTGCGCCACGTGAGCACGAGGGCGCTCGCCTATCAGTTCTAACGGGACGAGTTCGTGGTAGTGTACGACGCCCCCGGGAACGAGAGCTTGAAGCGCTTTGCAAAGATAGTCGCACGCGTCAAAGTGTCCCATTAGTACGCGGTCAAATTGCTCTTTCGGCGTGGCGTCAGCACAGTTGCCCAAGATAGGTCGGACTATGCCGTCAACGTTGTTAAGCGTGATATTCTCTTTCAGGTAACCATATGCAATTGAATTGAGTTCAATCGCGCATATTGACTGAGGATGCGCATGCACTGCCATTGGTATGCAAAGCTGGCCTATGCCACTGAACATGTCAAGGACTTTTTCGTTGCCGCCGACTTTGCTCATTCGAACTCGCTCTGCAAAGTTGCCTGCAGAGAACATGACGCGGCTTGCGTCGAGTGCGAATTTGCAATAGTTTTCCTTGTGGATGGTGCTCGTTTCTGAGCCCGCTATGACTTCAATGTTAGGCGTACGTAGGTTACCGCGTATTCCTTTGTCCCACAATGCGCTCTTGCAGCGCGGGTACAAGTCCAGCAACGCCTCGCCTATGTCGTGTTTAAGGTGTTCAATTTTCGCCGGGATATTCACCAGCACCAAGTCGCCAAGGATCTGCCACCTGCGGGGAAGCAGCTGTTTTTCGTCTTCTGCGAGTGGCGCCGGTAGCAATGGTTCCAGCAGCTGATGCCCCCTCATGGGAGGATGAATACTCCTTCTCGCGTCTTCACGACCAGTATCTCTCTACCTTCGTCGTCTTTACAAACATACGCGGGCCTTTTAATAGCAAGAGTGACGTAAGTCTCCGGATCGAGCAGGTGGGCCTCATCTGCATCGATCGAGACCAAGACAGTTCGTTTCGCGTCACTTCGAGCGCCCAAGAGTTGGGCATTGCGCAAATCTTCTACTTTTAGAGCAGCGCTTTGGCCTGTTTCAAGGTCGACAGCGTTTGTCGCGCGTGTTATCGAGCATATCTCATAAATGTGCTGCCTGGCCGAAATAATCGTGCCAATCGGAAATTCAGGTAGCCTTACGACAAAGGTTACACGGTAAATGTCTTTTCCGTCGCGTCGTCCCACAAGCTTAGCCGAATCGCTGAAGCTGCCCCCCATCTCCCGAACCAAGGCGCGGGCAATTCGCTTTGCAGCTTTGACCGTGCCGACGTACAGGTCAAGGCCTTCTCTTAGCTGGACGGTCTTAGCAATAAACGCTAGCCTATCCGCCTTCTGTGCGCTTTCAATGGTTCTTGTCACGATTTCGAGGGCGCGGCGTAACTCGGACTCGTCCGGCGTCCTGTGGTCTGCGCGTATTTGAACTTTGCTTTCGTAGTAACCGCCTGAGATTCTACAGCACCTGTCGCATGTCGCTCGGTCTACGCGAACATCTACATCATAACTCGTGTGTTGCGTCTCCCCAAGATGAGGAACGTCGACTTCGACGCGCGCACGTACCATCGTCTGCGTAACTTCATTCAAAATAACCTTGACTGTGGCTTCATCTGCATCGATCGTCAGAGCCTCTTCGACCACACGGCCTATTGCGTGATCGAGGTCCTCATTCCGCCACTGTCCTCTGAAAAAGTGATCGGAGCACATCGGACATATTTTGATGGTGAGGACTCCGGGAACTGCTGCGATATTGCGGTCTTGTGCGAGACACCGCTCGCATATACCGTCCGAGGGTTCACCACAGCTGGGACAAATGCTTTTTGAATTCAAACGATCTCCTCTGATTTAGAAAAGAACCATTTGGGCGTGTGGAATACCGTCAATTGTGATCACGCAGTGCTCATCCACGACGCCGCTGTCGATGCCGCACGCAACAGATTGTTCGCCGACGAGATTCGCGATCGTGGCTTCTTCGAGTGCCTTTTTCACCTCGTGTTCGTCTGCAGGACGACCCTTGAAAAAGTCTTCGTTGACAGAGAGGTGAAGCTCTCCTTCGCGAAATGTTCGCCCTATTAGTTCTGAATCACATACAGCGACGAGGATCTCTTTGTTAACACTGTATGACTTCAAGTACATAGTCGTAAGAGTAGCGACATTATCGTTTTCAAGCATTCTATTGTTGTGTAAGCCTATAGTTACGGCTGTACCTAACTGGCTCAAATATTGCCGCTTCCTGCACCAGTCGGGCAATTTCGGCTTCGACTTTGTCTTTTTCAAATCCTAGTTTCGATGCTCTCTCTACAATTGTGTCAATGTGGGCGGATCCTGCCTCTCGCTCGAGTTCCCTGATGATATCCCTAATGCTTTTGATCCGTTCCTGCTGACTCTTGCTTTTTCCGACTGCTATTACGTCGAAATCTCGCTTTCCAGTTTCAGGGTCCACGCCGACCTCTTTTAGACAGGCTTCGACGATTTGAATAACGCGTTTCGCGTCCTCGAGCGTCACCCACTTGCTTAGTCTCATGCGCGCGCTCGCTTCGGAAAGCCGTACGAGAGCTTCGAGCTGGCGAGCGGTTATAGGGATCGGCGAACCCTCGCCGCCTTCTCTCCTTAAACCTACGTAGTAGTCTATGAATTGCTGTTTGGCTTCTTCAGTGAGGATTGGATTCACCCTTTTTGCGTATCCGATGAACTTCCGCAGCAGCTCTGCTTCAATTTCTGGACTTATTATGCTCATTGCGGCCTCTACCTCCTGATTGGGCATTCCTGAGGAGGCAAGCTCTCCTGCAAAATGCGACTGGAGTATGTGCTTTGCGATGCCCGTATCAGTGCTCTCGTTTGGTACATCGGTCAGAACGAAGATCAGGTCAAAGCGAGAAAGAAGGGTGGGCTGCATATTGATTTGCTCTGCTATTGATTCATACGGGTCGAATCGCCCGTATCGGGGGTTCGCGGCTCCCAGCAGGGCGCAACGGCTCTTAAGGTTTGCCATAATTCCCGCTTTTGCCACGCTGACGGTTTGCTGCTCCATCGCTTCGTGGAGAGAAGATCTATCCTCAGACCGCATCTTGTCCATTTCATCAACTGCCGCTATTCCTTGATCTGCGAGCACAAGTGCGCCCGCCTCTAAAGTCCATCTGCCGTCGCCAAATTCATCTTTTATTGCAGTTGCCGTTAACCCCGCCGATGTCGAACTCTTACCGCTGGCGTATATACCCCTAGGCGCGAGCTGGACGACGTACCGCAGTAGTTGTGACTTGCCTATGCCAGGATCGCCCACAAGCAGAATGTGAATATCTCCTCGTACGTGTGAGCCATCAGGAAGCTTTTTCGGCACGCCCGAAAAAAGTTGGAGCGCTATTGCCTCCTTGACGCTCTCATAGCCGAAAATTGATGGAGCTATTGATCGCACGATTGCGCGATCAATTCCTGCGGTCTTCGCAAGTTCGACTATTTTGCTCTCATCCTCGCCCGATATTTCGATGTCCTGAAACTCTTTATCTTCAATTTCGATCGAATTTGCCTCGAGAAACAAATCGAAGGTCGTGCTTTTCACGTTTTGATACTGCCGTTGTGCAACTCGCAGTAGGCCAGTCATTACAATTCTATCGCCGGGAAATACCATTCCGGCCAGCGCGGCTTCTACGTTTGCATCGAGCGTCTGCGGTTGTTCCCCGCCTTTCAAGCCTTCAGGGGACTCTTGTAGCCGAATTTTTTGGGCATCGACGAATTTCGAATGTGCGAAACTCAACTTGAAAGGGCCTTTCTTCCTGCAGACCCGGTGAGAGCATTCAGCTGGCTCTTTGAGCTTGGCATCATCTTGTTCGACGCTTGTAATGTTGCCGCAGCTCAAACATTCAAAGCCCGCTTCAGTGAGCTTCGGACGAACCTCAGTGGCTTTGCGCACAAGCCCTTCGATTGATACGAGCTTGCCGACGTGGTCACTTCTCAGGTCTCTAATCTTTGTCTTATCAGAAACGTTGACGATACGGACTTCCACGTCAAGTTTGCATTCGATGGGCAGATCATATTCAAGGAGCGCATCGTGCGCTGACCTTAGGACAGAAATTGGGCCATCAATTAATGCATCTGCCAGAGCGATGTCGAAGTTTTGTAGGGCCTGATAGTCCACATCGATGCAGTTTACCTCTGGGTACTCGCTCGCGAGTTTGAGTATCTGCTTTTCGTAGTATCGGGCGAAAAATGTGGCCCACCGGTCCTTAAAATCACCACTCATGCAGATTAGACTATGCAAATCATTCCACTTAAATGTAAGCGAAGCAGCTACGCACTAATTAAAGCCTAAAATAGGGCTTTCCGCGATTCGGCAAATTGGCGGCTTTGCTTCAGCGCGAAACCGCCGGAGGACATGTTGGCACTACCTCTCGATGAACATCAGCGGATAGTCAGCGTCCTCATCGTACTGCATCTTCGCAAGCACTTTAGCCGTCCCATAGGTGACAACAAGCTGGACCTCGAGCATCTTGCCTTCGAGTTCTGCGTAGCCAAATTTGTTGATTTTCGACGCTACGCGGTCTCTGTCGATGCTGACGATAATGCTATCGACGTAGGGCTGCACCCGTATACTTTCTTCGATTGCTTTTTCAAGGGTCGCAATTGTGTCCAAATCGAGTGGTGCGCCGACGTATTGGTGATATAATGCACCAAGTTTTATGCCTGCTTCAAAAAGCGCTTGGTCTCTCTCGTTTATCTGAAATACCCCCGGTACAGTGGGTTCAGAACATACACAATCGAGAGTAGCAGGAGAACGGCGGAGATAATCCAGTAACTCGTTCCGATCGCGTAAAGAAGGAGGATGAGCAGGAGCAATGCGCCCACGACAGCGAGGGTAATTGTGTTTCTGACTTTCGGGTACTCAATATCGCTCACCATTAGTCCGGCGAGGACGAGAGCGACAGCTAACAAGCCGACGGCGGGAAGTCCAGCAAGAATATATAGCGCGACGATCATGCCAGCCGCTGTGATGGGCAGCCCGGCAAAGGCGGCTTCCTGGGGGGCGACGTTGTAGCGCGCAAGCCGCAACATCCCGCTGACTAAGTACAGGAACGACACGACGAAGATCAAAAAGAAGAGAAAGCGATAGCCTACGGCGGCTCTGACGGCGTAGTACATTAGGAGTGACGGTGCCACCCCGAAAGAAACAAAATCTGCGAGAGAGTCGAGCTGGAACCCGAGGCTTCCTTGTCCTCGAGTTCGGGCTAGATAACCATCAGCTCCGTCTGCGAGGACGCACACAAGAACAAACACTGCGGCAATACCAATGTCGTTAGCCGCCGTGAGAAAGAGGAGGGCTAGCATGCCAAACAGCAAGTTCACTGTTGTGGCAACATCCTGCTCTCTAATTTCCAAATCAAAAGGTAATCTCATAACACCTGCTCCTATATAAGCAACGTAGCGATTGTCGTCTTTCCCGCTTTGACTCTTTGCCCTCGCGATACGACAAATGAATAACCGCTAGGGAGTGCAACGTCGACCCGTGAGCCAAATCGAATCATGCCTATTCTCTGGCCTCTCCCGAGAATTTCATTTTTTTTGACGTAGCATACGATCCGTCTAATAACTGCACCTGAGATTTGGGTGACGACAACATTCCCAAGCCGAGTTCGGATAGTAATGCTGTTCCGCTCATTTTTGTCCGATTCCTTATGAAAAGCGGGGAGCTTCCCTCCTTTGTGGTAATGTATGTCGATGACTTCACCTTTGACGGGAGATCTGTTGACGTGTACATTATGGATGTTCATAAAAATGCTGAGCTGGTTGTCTTGTATTTTGAGCACTCTACCATCTGCAGGACTGACTACGTCGGTCGCGTTATGGCTTTCCGATAACCGTTCGGGATCTCTGAAGAAGAGAAGAAGGGACAGAATAAAGACTATCCCAAGCAACGCGTAATGAGTGAAGAGTCCCATAAACGCCGTTAGCGCGGAAGACCCCAGAATCCAATATTCAGACCCCTTAGCTAGCACGCGTCACACCTCCTTTTAGCAAATCAAATACGCCGACTACCATATCAAGCAATTCTGGGAGTATCAGGAATACCAAGTAAGAGATGAGTAACAACGCACCTAGGGATCCAATTTTTGCAAGGACGTCGTGCGACACGTAGAAACTGTTTGCCGGCAATCCAAACCATTGGTTACCGGTAGCTGTTAGCACAAACGCGTCACGAAGGACGTTTAGAACGTAGATTGTGGGGACAGAGACCATGAATGCCGCCAATTTTCTGCGTGGAGGGGCAGCAACGCACGATATTACTCCAAGGAACAGTGCGATGCTTTCAATGCCAGTACAGGCGAGAATGAATTGAACCGGGACGCCATTAAGCGTCAACACGTTCCAATTCGCCTGTACTGCCGGCACGCCGAAAGAGTTTAGTAGCAGCGCAGTCTGCGATGCCACAGCGTCTATCAAAACGTGGCTGAGAGACGAAAACTGTGCGAAGGAGAAGTAAAAAACGCCTCCTACTGCTGCGGCTTTGGTTACTAGCAATGTTAAGTCGTCAGCTTTTGTCCACATCATATAGCCGACGAAGCAGCAAAAAACGGCGACGAGAAGACATATTAATACGTTGACATAGTCGTCAATTGCGAGATAATAGACGGGCTGGTATGCCCAGTTCAGCGCGAAAAAAACCCAGCCGGCAGCTCCGAGCTGATATGTGACTTTACGCGGCGCAGCGATTGCTATTATGAAAAGAATGAGCGCAATCCACAACAAAATTTGCATTACGTCCACCAACGCGCCGTATTCTGCATCAGTACACAACGCCTTATAATAAAACTGGCATATAACCGTTTTGACTCCGCCTTTTTGGCGTTGTTCTTTTGATCTGCGGTCGGAGTTTTGTCCGCGTTAGGAGTTTTGTTCACGCTAGCGCGGCAGTAACGACCTATATATTTATCGTGCAAGAGAAAAAGAATTCACTCGCAAGAAGCGATGCGTAATCGGTATCTGTGATCGAAATGGAATTCTGTCCAAAGTGCAAGAGTATTATGGTCCCTCAAGAAGGCTTCGTGAAGTGCCGGACGTGTGGTTTCACCAAAGAAAAAGGGCAATTAGATAAGAAGAAGCACCTTCACGAAATCTCTCGCAATACACGAACCATGCTGGTGATCGAAGGCGAGTCAGAAAACGGCAAGCCGACAATCAAGGCGCATTGCTCTGAATGTGGCAATGACAAAGCCTATTGGTGGCTTAGACAGTTGCGTTCCGCCGATGAGAGCGAAGTTCGGTTCTTTCGATGTACGAAGTGCGGGAAGACGTGGCGAGAATACGACTAGTTCGAGAGATAACGCCTACGGATCGCTTACGCAAAAACGTGCCAGAAACACAGCCGGACTTCGTCGGCCACGCGAACCAATCGGACACTGAAACCTCAGTCGGTACGCAAGGTCGACTCAAATTTTGCAAATGGATATCGAAGTCGTACTGGTGAATCCTATTTATGAAGGTAACGTGGGCGCTGTGGCTCGCGTTATGAAGAACTTTGGGTATTCGGAGCTGACGCTCATCAATCCGTGCGAGCTGGGGGCTTTCGCACGAGCGATGGCGTCGCATGCCCAGGATGTTCTCGACGCAGCGCGGCGTAAGACGCTTGAAGATGTTCTAGTTGCTTCCAATTTGGTAATAGGAACGACTGGAATTGCCGGGTCAAAAGCTAATCTCAGGGCGCCGTACCAGCTTGCGAGGCTCGGCGTTAAGCTCTCCGAAATGCGCGGCATCGCCTCAATACTGTTTGGCCCTGAAGATCAAGGACTTTCGAACGAAGTATTACAAGAATGCGACGTTGTAGTCAACGTCGAAACAAGCACGAAATATCCAGTAATGAACATTTCGCACGCCGCCGCAGTCATATTGTACAGTATAGCTAGCGCAACGACTCCTGCCGCAAGACGAACGGTCGCAACCCACGCTGACCTGGAGAGATTGCTTCAGCATACAAGCGAAGTTCTCGAAGAAATCGATTTTCCGGCGCACAAACGGCGTCGTGTGCTTCTCAACCTTAAGCGCATCTGGGGCAGATCAGAACTGAGCACTTCAGAGGTGAGAACGCTGAGAGGCGTACTTAGCAGAATAGAACTCCGTCTCAGACGATGAGGTCACTTGAGGTACTTTCCCATAATCGGACGGAGCTTTTCGAACACCTCGTCTGAAATGGCCTCTGTGCTCGTCACTATAGCGTCCTTCAGTGCGTTTCTGCACTGGCACGCGCTGTTTGTTATTGGGAGGCGGGGCACCACTTCCTGGATAATTTTTTGCGTGTTGGCGGCATTTCTCTTGACGTTGTTTATGACCGTTTCGATAGTCACCTCTTCCTCGCGCCAGACGTCATAATCAGTAACAGTGGCCAACATGCCGAAGCACATCTCTGCCTCTCTCGCGAGTTTTGCCTCCGGCATTGCCGTCATGCCTATGATGTCAAACCCCATATGCCGATATGTGTGCGATTCCGCGCGTGTCGAAAATTGTGGGCCCTCAATGCAGATGTACGTACCTCCTTTTGTGACGCTGCATCCGACGCGTTGCGCCGCGCGATATAACTCGCGTGACAAGTCGTCACAAAATGGGTCGGCTAAGCTTATGTGCACGCAAATATCCTCAAAAAATGTATTCGGTCGCAGCTTGGTCCTGTCAAAAAGTTGGTCGGGGATAACCATTTCAAGTGGCCGTATCTTCTCTTTGAGGCTGCCTACCGCGGAAATTGCGATTACAGTGGTGATGCCTAAGCTTTTAAGGGCGTAGATGTTTGCGCGATAATCTATGCGACTCGGCGAAAAACGGTGTCCTGCTCCGTGTCTGGCCAAAAAAGCGCAAGCTCTTCCTTCCACCAGTCCGACGATTATGTCGCTTGATGGAGGACCAAATGGCGTACTGATTTTAAGCGTTGTTGCATCTTCGAGCAGGTCAGGGTTGTAAAAACCGGTGCCGCCTACAAAAGCAATTTCAGCGTTCATTTTAGCCTCCAGCCTCCTTGATCAAGTGCTAGAACCCCTCTTCTTTGCATCTCTTTCAAGATCTCCGGCAGGCGTCCGGGTTGAGCTATGTCCAAATGAATGGGATCGATCGAGAACCAATGGTTCAGCCCCGCTTTGATTGACTTTTCGTTCCACGCCTCTTCTCTCTCCTTGGCCATAAGCTTCATTATCAAGTCAATCATATCTTCGATAAAATTCCACGGATACACCACCCACATCCAATCTTCGAGAAACTCAGCAAAGTAGTCAGGCCTAGTTTCTGAAGTGAAGAGCAGCTGCAGTACCCCCGTCCTGCAGTCAGCCGGTTCGAACTCATTCACGTAGTCTGAAGCGTGTTGAAGGCTTTTTCCCGTGTCTGCAATGTCGTCTACGATAAGCACACGTTTGTCCTTAACCATCTCTTCTGCGATCGGGTATCGAACCCTACACTCGTCTGCCAAGCGAGCAGTCCCTACATAATGTTCAACCTTCAGGCTGATTAAATCCGAAATGCCGAGAAAATCACAGACCATGCGGCCAGCAAACCAGCCCCCCCGCGCGAGCGCTACGATAACATCTGGCTCATATCCTGACTCCACGACACTCGATGACAAATCGCGACACAAGTCATAGATATAGTTCCAATTCGTCACTGTACATTTGATCTTTTCAGGAAGAGCCATGGATCATTCGTGGAGAAATCATAATATTTATTTCTGCCTGTTCTATGTTTGTAATAGAATGGAAAAGGAATATCATACAGCAAATGCTATTAGGGAGCGGTGGTTTAAAGGAGTTTTCCTATGCGACTTGAACAAGACGATCTTAACGCGATAGGCGAAATAGTAGTGGGTCGCTATTTCAAAAAAGGCGGCCTCAATTATATCAGTTTGAGAGACCCGCGGAGAATTTTTAAGGCGTACAACGATGTGGACGAGCAGTACAAGGCATATCCTCACATGAGTCGTGACTGGTACGTCTCCAACTCTGTCGACAGAGATGCTTACATGGCAAGAACGTGGAAGGAACTGAAAAAGCTCGTTGATTTTTTGAATGACTTGAACGACAAAACCCTCTACAACTTTGTAGTCCGCGCGGACAACAAGCTCGCTTTGGCCAAAGTCGAAACTCAACGATCAGAGGTCTCAAAAGAGGCCGTGGCAATCGCGAGGAGGCACGATTACAAACTCTTCCTTTTCACCGTCAAGGTCCCAAGCAATCTTGAGTACGACGTGGAAGTTGTGAACGGCGACTGAGTCCCACGCTCATCGCGCGAGAGACCTCAGCCGCTTTTGCATTAGAGCGTACGACGCCTTCAAGTTCTCTACGTTATCAAACGTTGCTTTAAGCAAGTCCAGTTCATTTTTGTGGTTTTCATTTTTAAAGTGCTTCGCAAAACTGACGAGATTCTTCAGCGCTCGTGTCACTTCGTCGACGATTGTGACGGTGCTCGCTATTGCAGTTCGAGAAAGCGGATTTAGATCGACAGTCAAAACGGTTTTTCCGAGTTTAGTTAAAGCTTGAGCTCTATCGCCGTCTTCTAGCGGAATGAACACCACGTCGGCTTGGAATATCCCGTTCTTGTGGACGTTTGCCCTGTCACTTGCTATGTGCGCGAGTTTGATGAAATCGAACCCGGTCAAAACGTTTGCTACGCCGCACGCGCGCAAGTGATCTGCAATTCTTTTTGTCCGCTGTGCTGATGGATGAAACAGATTAATCTCTACGGGGATGCCTGTAATTGCGTGCAACTCGGCGATTTCGCCTGGCACGAGTGTGGCGGTGTTCCCATTAACTGAGAGAACGGGGTAGTTTGCGGTGAGCAAATGGGCACACGCAACTTTGGTGGCGTTGCGCGCACTGTCGCTCGTTTGCTCCCCCAGCAGATAATCAAACGCTTCGCCTCTTCCGTGTGCAATAAGGCCGTGAGTACTGACGATGCCTCGTTCATAGCCATCCACTAGTGTATTGCGTAACATCAGTGATGCGTAACGTGGATGTTCTTCAGAGACCATAGTCGCTTGATGCGGGCGTCATTTCGTCTGATATAGCGCCTTCGCAACCCCTTGTATATAAGCCTTCAGTGACAGACATGCTGTTGTGAGGAATGCGTCACGAAACCTAACTCGAAAAGAGCTCCTGCTGAACTCCTTTAAGCTGGGTAGATTAGAGAAGGATCTATTTGGTGCCACGCCGCCCTCCGCGTTTGTGGGAAGATTTGGTTATCCTGAAGTTCTTGCGGGACCGTTGGTTTCCCCTATAGCAGGGGAGCCGGCACTTGCGGATACGCCGGACAAGTGGCTTCACTTCAGCAGAGAGCAAATAATCGGGCTGAGGTCTAATCTGGTCCGATCCAATTTCAAGTTGAACGTACGAGATGCGCAAGATCCCGATCGACTGCTCAAGGAGACGCAGGAGCTTGCAATGGCCGCGCTTCCGGTCGACGTAGAGGTAAAGTTTTTGAAGCCGCCGAAGCGCACGCTTCGTTTTGACAGCATACTCACGCCTATGGGCCCGTCGGGCACCGTGACCGACATAGAGATAGTTGAGAATCCGCACGTCCCAAGGAAAGTGGATATGCTTGCCGATGATCGGGACATTAAGGCCGCAGAGGCGGCAACCATTTTGTACGAGGACTCAATATCCCCCTATCAAATAAGTCGGCTTCTGTCGGTCGGCACGTTGGGGAAAAAACGTTTGATCGTCCCAACACGTTGGTCTATCACGGCAACCGATTCCATTCTGGGGAACAGTTTGTTGAAACGGGTGCGCAGTTACCCAGAGTACGCGGAGATTCAGCTCTTTATTTCAGAAGCTTTTGGAAACCACTTCGAGATCCTGCTGATTCCTCGCGTGTATGCTTTCGGATGGACGGAAATGTGGCTTTCGGAGGCCGGAAAGGTCGAGATTGGCGACTTGTATGAAGATACGATAAACAAGCCCGGATATATGGATGGGGGCTATTACGCGGCCCGATTCTCTGCGCTCGAGTTTCTTGAGCAGCGAAGGAGGCAGGCGGCAATATATGTGATGCGTGAAGTCAAACCCACTTATGATATTCCTCTCGGAAGCTGGGTTATTCGAGAGCTCGTTAAGCAGGCTTTCTTCCTCCGACCTCTGACATTTGAAAGTATCGCCGATGCCCTGCGAAGCGTCCGGGCCCGTGTCAAAGTTCCCGCCAACACTCTTTTTTTGAAAAAACAATTGTCGCAGACAAATCTCGCGCAGTTTGGTTAAATGAAAAGTTCGGGGACAGCATATGCTAGCGCATAGCGGCAGCAGCGTTAAAATGAATCCCAAAACTTATTACTTCTGGAGTTAATGCCACACGTTAAGATCGGCACTGATCCGGTCTGAGCGAAGCAAACTGGAATGAGGAGTGCACATGGCCGTAAAAGTTGCAATAAATGGTTATGGAAACATCGGTAAGCGGGTTGCAGACGCAGTAGCGAAGCAGGATGACATGAAGCTAGTCGGAGTGGCAAAAACGCGGCCAAATTTTGAAGCCTTTGTCGCAGTTCAGAAGGGGTACACCCTCTATGCATCTGAAGAGGACAAGATAGCCGCTTTTAATGCCGCAGGCTTGGAGGTCGCTGGCACGACGATGGACATGCTAGGCGAAGCTGACGTTGTTGTGGATGCGACCCCGGAAGGAATGGGTGCGCAGAACCTGGAAGCGATCTATAAGAAGCTAGGCATCAAGGCTATATTTGAAGGCGGGGAGAAACATAACGCGATTGGAGCCTCATTCAACGCCTACTGCAACTATCAGGAAGCCCTTGGCAAGAGTTACGTTCGGGTCGTATCCTGCAATACGACCGGATTGTGTCGCTCTCTGTCCGCGATAGATAACGTCGCCGGCATTAAGAAGGCGCGAGTCGTCCTGGTGCGCAGGGGTGCTGACCCTATACAAGTCAAGAAAGGGCCGATAAACGCGATTATTCCAAATCCGCCTACGGTTCCGTCGCACCACGGCCCAGATGTGAATACCGTGATGCCAGGGTGGGACGTTGCGACGATAGCAGTGCTCGTACCGACAACGCTTATGCACCAGCATAACCTTATGATCGAAGTAGAAAACAGCGTCTCTCGTGAAGATGTGCTCAGGGAGTTTTATAGCCGCATGAGGCTGATGTTGGTGCGGGCAGGAGATGGTCTAGGCTCTACCGCGGAGATCATCGAGTTAAGCCGAGACCTTGGAAGGCCTCGTTATGACCTCTGGGAGATCCCAATTTGGGAAGAAAGCGTTAACGTCGTGGGCAAAGAGGTATTCTACATGCAGGCCGTTCATCAAGAGGCCGACATAATTTTGGACAATATCGATTGCATTAGGGCGGTCACGGAGACTGAAAAAGATCCACAAGCGTCGATTCGAAAAACTGACAAAGCAATGGGGGTTATGGGTTCTTTTAGGCCGCCGCTGTGCCTCGAGGACAATCCCGAGGAGCTTCGCGAAATTCACCGCAAGTTGTGGGGGATCGAATAACCCGCAAAAAAGCCGTTTGATACGCGAAAAACGCACACAGAGAGCGAAACGCGTGGCTGCGCTGCGGTCAAAGCGAACGCTTCGTTGCTTTGGTGGGTTTTGTAACGCTCAACGAGATGGGCTTCTGGCAAGACGTCCTTCGAGTCGACACCAGCTGGTCGATCGAAAACTTTGAAAAATCTCCAAATCGAAGCGCATTGAAGCGATCTGGGATAACGCCACGGAACGTGTCGGTAGGGAAACAAAAGTCGCGATGATCGCGCACTACGGTCATTCGAAAGACTCTCTTCCCTCGATCAGCACGTATCCGTGTTCAGGAACCAATTCGGCGAGCCGCTCAACAGAGACTCGCTGAGAATAACGCCGAGTCCGTTTGACGGCATCCGAGTAACGAGTTCGATAGTTTGATATCGTCCGAGATAGCGGCACAGAATGAAGTGAAAAGATGAAGTATACGCAGTTGGATATCGCCCCGACCATCAGCTCACTGTTAGGATTTGAGATCCCCGACAAAGACGGGCGCGAGATCAAAGAGATCAGCGCGTACTGCGCGGACAAGAAAATTGATCAAATACTGCTCATAATCGTAGACGGTGTCGGGGCCGCGCTGTATAAGAAATTGGACGGTGTTCTGGCGCAGTTGCAGGCTCTCTCGGACGACGGTCTCTTTTTTGAGATTTATTCGCTGCCTCCTAGGATAACGACTCCAAATATCGGCACTATCTTGACGGGCTATAGTCCGGATCATCACCTTCTATATGAAGTAGCTGATACCTTTTATACACCGGTTAGATCGATTCTTGAGCTTGCAAGCGATAGCGGAATCAAGTCGGGCATAGTGATTGAACTGCTGGGGGCGAAAGCGATGCTAAATCGAGTCGATCTCGCTATTGGTGTGGAAAACCTTCACGGGATTATTGATTACGATCGAAGGATAACCGATCTGGCACTTAAGGCGTTCAGTTTGGAAGGAATAAGGTTACTGATGATACATCTGCGGGCAATCGATAACTGCGCACACCACTACGCGAAAGCGTGGGATGATCTTGCTTTTTCAGCACAAACGATCAATGAGAATTTGGAGCGGATCTGTCGCGGCTTGTGCCGGCCTACCTTGATTCTAGCAACCTCCGACCATCCTATCCACGTCGAAAAATGGGCGCACCTTGAAGACAATAACACTGACGTTCCACTTATTGCCAGCTATGTGAACGTAGCTAGCGGCCCAAAAAAAGGAGAATAAAGGCTGCCGACGTTCTATGTTGGCCTCCGCCGACGTCATGGTTAAGTCTATCACTCTTTGGTTCACAAGAGGTAGACGATGAAAGACAGACACGTTATGGAAGCTTTGGGAAAAGCTTACGTCGTGGTCGAAGACGGACGCGTGGTCGAGGTTGGAGAACCGTTAATCGAACGGTGTCCAATTTTTGCAAAGGCGCGCGGCATTGAAGAGATTAGTCAAGAGGTAGTAAAGCAGAATATCGAGTTCCGGATTCGCGATTTTGGTATGTGTACAGGCGAGCGGGCCATCGAGATGGAGGTTTTTGTTGGCTTTGGCGCGTCTGAAGTAATGATGACTGGACTCCGGCGGGGTTTGATTGACGCTAGCGTCTCGGTTTGTGAGGGTGTTGGCACCGTTATCACGTCCAGTCCTACCCTCACTCAAGGAATTGGAGCGCGGATTTCCGGCGTCATAGAAACGACCCTGATTCCGAAGCTTAAGAATCGAGTCGAGGAAAAAGGAGGAATTCTGCTTGATGGCAACAACGCCATTATTAATCAGCCTTTGGGCGTTGCTCGCGCTATAGAAATGGGTTTTGAGCGCGTGGCCGTCACCGTTGCGACGCTCTCTGACGCTCAGCAATGTCGCCTCATCGAGCACGAAACGGGCGCCACCGTAGTTGTCATCGGCGTGCACGTAACCGGAATGGAACAGGACGTCGCGAGCGATTTCATTGACGCGGTGGACATAACTACGGGCTGTGCGTCGCGAGTGATCAGAGAAACTGTCGGCAACAAAGCGCTCGCACAAGTTGGAACTGGGGTGCCGCTGTTCGCATTGTCGCAAAACGGAAAAGAGCTGCTGCTCGAGAGAGCCAAGGAAGTCACGACCCCGATTCTCATCAACACGATGAAACTGCCGGTCCTTCCAGAAGATAAGCAACCAAGGCCTTTGATATGAGGGTATCCTGTGGGCTATGAGTACGGCATCAATACGAAGTTAGTGCACGCCGGAGAGCGTCCATCTCCCTACACCTTCGCGCTAGCACCGCCGATTTACCAAACGTCGAGCTTCGCAATAGACGAGATCCTTCCATCGGGAATAAAACGCGGAAAGTACGTCTACTCCCGGTTTTCAAATCCCACACTCACTGCATTAGAACTAAAAATGGCGGCCATTGAGGGGGGCGATACTGCCGTTAGTTTCGCCACAGGGATGGGGGCCATTTCGGCAATAATGCTTACGCTGCTGAAATGCGGCGACCATCTTATCGCTGATCAAGTGCTCTACGGCAGCACCTATGACCTTTTAAAAAGAGGCGCTCCACGCCTCGGCTTTGAGGTAAGCTTTGTCGACGCTTCTAATCCTGAAAATGTAGCAGAAGCCGTACGAGACAACACGAAGCTTGTTTTTTTTGAGACCCCGGCTAACCCGACGCTGAAGTTAGTGGACATTCATAAAGTCGCGGCAGTCGCATCAGAAAATAGACTCAAAACGATCGTCGACAACACCTTCCTAACTCCCTACTACCAAAAACCCCTAGAACTAGGGGCCGATATTGTCGTGCACAGCGCGACGAAATACTTGAACGGGCACGGCGACGCATTAGGGGGGGTAGCTATCTCATCTTATGAAGAAGCAGTCACAATCAGGAAGGGGGTGTTGCGCGATATGGGCGCCGCACTTAGTCCTTTCAACGCCTTTCTTATCTTGCGCGGACTTCGCACGTTAGCAGTAAGGATGGAGCGTCACTCACAGAACGCGACTGAGCTCGCTGCTTTCTTGAAAGCGCAGAAGGCCGTTAAGCAGGTTCTTTATCCCGCATTCGACCGAAACTTCGAGAACAATCCTAATCTGAAGAAGCAAATGGCAGGCTTTGGAGGAATGCTAGCATTTAGGATTCGCGGAGGAGTCGAGTCAGCGGTGACTTTTTTGAACACTCTCAAACTGTGCACGGTTGCGGTGAGTCTCGGCGACACCGCGACTCTGATCGAGCATCCGGGACTTATGACTCACGCAGTTATTCCCAAGGAAGAGAGAGAAATGCTCGGAATCACGGATGACCTTATACGCTTGTCTGCTGGGCTTGAAGATGTTGCGGACATCAAGGCAGACTTGGAACAAGCGCTCGATGCGATTTAGTGTGTCTCTAAACGTGTTAACTCACGTCACCTGCTGCTTCTCTAAATCGGGCTATTACGAATTCTGGATCGAGAGTGGCCAAAAACCATCCTGCCCGGGGCCCCGACGTTTTTGCGAGGAGCGAAATGTATATCGCTCTGAATGCCTCTTTCGAGTGAATCCCCACTTGTTCGCTGATGTTGTAGACTTCATTGTGCAACCACTCAGGATCCTTGCTGTCCGTCTCGAGTGCCTTCGCTAGCCCCTCTAATACTTTTTTCTGTCCCGCTGTGAGCGTTTTGACTTGGACTGGAAGCGTGCGCTGAACCTCAAACTTCACAAACGGCGGTGCAAAATGATCGAGCCAGTTTCTTACGTTCTGCGCTCTTTTTCTAAGGGCAGTTAGGTCGGTAGTTTCGTAACCGCTTCGACGGAGAACTTCTACCAGCTCGTCGCAGTTGTGCGCGATTTGAACCGCGGTCACCATGTGTCTGAACGGCACGTTACACCCCTGGTCAGAGATTCGAGACAGCTCAAAAGCGCGACCTTCGCCGCGATCAAACTCATCAACCAACGTCAGTAGCCCTAGACCCGGATCGAAATCGATGAGCTTCTCTGGCTTTGTTTTTATGATCATATATCGCAAGACGTCGGCAGGCGCGCTCTCTAGCATCTCCTGAATGCTAATAGTCACGCCTTTGGAGCTCGACATCTTGCCACGTCCTTTGAGGTGGATGTGACCATAAGGAACCGGAACAGGAGGGGTATACCCGTACACCTCTCTTGAGATACGCTGGCCAGTATCGTAGGAGCCCCCTGCGACAGCGTGGTCTTTGCCAAAGGGCTCAATAGTCACGCCGAGAATTTTCCAGCGTGCTGGCCAATCGACGCGCCAGGCAAGTTTGCCCTGTCCCCTTGAGTAATCAGCAACTCCTTCGGCGCCGCAGTCGCATCTATACCGCACAGCAGTGCGCGCAGGAACGTGCTCAATGATTTGTGCCGCACTGATTCGCCGGCAGCGCTCGCAAAGCGGGTTATACGGACTCCACCCCGCAGGCAGTTTTCTCTTTGAAACGCTCTCAATTATGTGCGCGATCAGATTGTGCTGTTCGAGTGCAATTTTCGTCGCGTTTGTATAGAGTCCTTCTTTGTACATCCTGTCTGCTCGATAGACTTCAAGAGCGATGTCTAGTTCACCTAGCGATTCTGAGAAAGGCTTGAGATAGTGCTCAGCATAGCTAGAACAGCAGCCAAAAGGATCAGGTATTTCTGACAACGGCATGCCGACGTACTTTTTGTAAGCGGCTGGCAAGAAAGGGTAGACCGTTCGAAGGGGGTCGTACGTATCAGCGATGAATATAAGCCGAGCGGTTTTTTCCGCGTCCCCAATAGCTCTGAAAATAGCGTCGCCAGTCACTACCTCTCGCATATTACCGACGTGAATGTTGCCGGAGGGGGTTATTCCTGTAGCGATGACCTGCTGCCCTTCAACGGCGCGTGCAACGACGTCCGCCCAGTGAATGTGTGGTTCTTCCATCTTTTATGCAGGAAGCAGAGCTTTTTCTTTAAGTCAATTGCGCTCGCTGCATCAATCGCCGGAACCGTTTCCCATACTCGGTGCTCAACAAAACGTCAAGTCTTTTCTGAGTGTGTCAAGTCCGCCAGTCAGTGATACTTTTAGAGCACCACGCCCGAATTGCAGATCACAAAGTTTCTTCGTCAATCCAGTCGAGATATGCTGGCGATCCCGATTCTATCGTGAAAGAGATGATGCAAGGGTTCTCGTAGCTGTGCAACTGTCGCACTCTGGCAGTAACCTTGTCGACTAGTGAAGACTTGGTCTTAATCGACAACGCATACTCGTCTTCTTCTTCGATGGTTCCCTTCCATCTATACAATGACTTGATCGGGGAAATGTTCACGCAAGCCCCTAGCTTTTCTTCGACTATTGCGCGGGCGATGCCCTTTGCCTCCTTTAGAGTTGCTGCAGTTACGTATATGTCAGAGAACATCATGAGACCAGTTAAGGTGAAGGCCGCTTGGATTATTTAACTCTTGCATTAGTTATCTTCGCAGCTTACTGGCTTCTCGTGATATTTCTAAACAGCCGAGGCATTCTAGCGCGGCACGGCGTTAGCGCGTACGGTCCTATTCTAATGCTCCGGACAACGCAGGGCTTGCGTTTGCTTGACAAGTTAGCGCGTCCAAAACGGTTCTGGAGGTTTTTTGCGAACATCGGCATTCCCTTGACCGTTGTTGCTATGTTCTTCATGTTGGCCATCCTCCTTGTTGGTGACGTCAGGATCTTGGTCACACAGCCCGCGCCCACCGCTTTGAACGCTCCACAAAACGTGTTGCTTCTTCCCGGAATAAATCAATTTATTCCGTTAACGTGGGGACTCATCGGCTTGATAGTCACACTGGTGGTTCACGAGCTCTCACACGCAATCTTGAGCAGAGTGGCCGACATCAAAGTGAAATCACTCGGTCTGCTGATCGCGCTAGTGCCGATCGGAGCTTTCGCAGAGCCTGACGAATCGCAACTGCTTGGGATAGACGCTAAACAGGGCCAAAAAATTGCTACGCGTCCAGAACGGCTTAGGGTTTTCAGCGCCGGTATAACAGGAAACTTCGCCGTCGCACTTATAGCGCTCATGCTATTCTTCGGTCCGGTGCTATCCTCTGTAACTGCAACAAACGGCCTTGGGGTGGTATCGGTTGTGTCTGGATCACCCGCGGAACAAGCGGGCCTGCAACCGGGTATGATCGTCTCTCAGATTGATGGCATTACAATCTCTAACGCGAACGACTTTCAAGGATTCATGAACGCGACCCACCCAGGGCAGATCGTTACTGTGAAAGCGATAGATCAGGGAATTCCCGAGACCTTTGGCATCGTTTTAGGCAAGAATCCTAACTCTGACAAGGGGTTTCTGGGCATCCAAGGAGGGTCAGCATCAGAACTCCTCACTCTCCTTAAGGGGGTTCCGAGTAACCTCAATACTTTTCAAGGGTGGGGCGTTCTTATAGGTCTGCCTTTGCTCTTTTTTGGCGGCTTTACAGGCAATATCGCGCACCTCTATCAGCCTATCGGGTGGGCGGCGCCGCTTGGGAACGGCTTTTTTTGGATAGCAAACACTCTCCTTTGGGTGGGGTGGCTAAACTTCTACGTAGGGCTCTTCAACTGCCTTCCCGCAGTCCCCTTGGATGGCGGACACATCTTCAGCGAACTCTTTAAGTCGTTCACCGAAAAGATCCTGCGAAATACTAACGATCAACAACGGGTCACAAGCGCACTCGTGACGACGCTTGGCGCCGTGATACTTGCCTCTTTCTTGATCTTGCTGATCGGTCCCTATGTCTTTGGCGCATTTTAAGACTCCCGCGCTCGAAGAAGCGGTTGGCTTCTAGCACTGGCCGAGGCCTTAAGGAAGCTGACGAGCGGGATTTGCTAGATCACATGCTGACCAAGCACTCTGCGAGCGTGCCTTCGGATTTAGAGTTCGCCTGCCAGCTCTCAATATAAAGGTGGCAAAAGAATTCATTCTGACGGCCGCATTCGACAATCTCTAAAGATGTCAAATATCTTGGGGAGTATCTGGAGTTGCAAAAAAGCGACTGACCAGCTGCATGTGACTTTAATGGAAACCGTAAAACCCTCTCTAAGCCAATTCTTTAGCAGTTACATAAGATGCTCTTTGACGAAGTGACTCAAATCTGCCTCATCGAAAGCTGCCTGCTAAAGATGAGTAAGATTCGAGGTGCCTAGGGTAGCGTGAAGCTCGTTTCTGCAGGTCGCTTGAATGGATAGGCGGTTAGGACGAACGCTCGTACGCGTCGACAATTGCCTGTCCAGTAACGAAAGTGAGCTCGTGTCGTTTTGCGTAGTCGACCGAGTCTCGCTTGGTTAGGGCTCTCCCGCTTTGTGCATCGAGCATTTCGCACATAGCCATAGCTGGGATGATGCCCGCCATCTCAGCTAAGACTATTGAGAGTTCTGTTTGTCCTCTTCGTTCTGAAATTAGCCGCTGGGCTGCTCGAAGCAACGGAACGTGTCCCGGAGACCGAAAAGATGCACCGAAGTCAACTGGAAGATTAAGTGCCACCTTCTCTACAATGAAGCCAAGCTCTGTAATAGTGAGTGCGCGATCTATGTCAGTTATCCCGGTCCTCACACCCCTGTGATTAACGGCGATTGAAAAGGATGAGCGCGTATCATAAGCAAGATCGCCGGGCTTCTCGCAGACAGAGTCAAGCTTCAAGCTGCATCCATTTGAGCTAACGAATTTTAAGATGTCTGACATGAAGGGGAGACATAGACTTTCAGCAGCTTGCGGAGAAATGGCAACGCAGATCAGCCCTCCCGCCTCTACGCGCATTCGCGCCACCTGCTTAGGCGTCGTCGAGACGGCGGGCACTACCATGTCCGTCTCGCCTTCCCTATCTTCTGAATCATAAATAAGTACCATCTCTCCTCTTCTTACTGCCTTAATTGCCTCTGCTACGCTCATACTATCGCAACCTCTATAAAATCACCATTATCCGTGTTGAGAGTCTGTTTGATTGAAACTCGAGCAACGGTCTCGATCACGTCGTTTTTATAATGGGAGCGATCAGGCACAATTACGGCTCCGTTGATGCCTCCAACGGAAGCCTTATAACACCTGATACCGCCATAGGTACGGTTGCTAGTCTTGAAGCTTGAGATATTGATGGGGGTTAGGTTGTTCAGCCGCACGCGAGCTGCGGCGCTTTCTTCATCCAACTTTATGTTGAGCGTGCCCGGATATGGTGTGAAGCCTAGCCGCTCTTCAAACTGCTTTGCGTAGCCGCGAATCGAGAGGTAGTACCGGCCCTCGCCCAAGCCTGATACTATGGTGCCGCTCAATTCGATCACCGGTTTTGATTCGAAAATGGACTTATAAGCTAAATACTGTTCTTTTAGTACGTCGGATCCTTTCTCCGTAATGGTAATAGCTAGCGATCTGCCTGCTAACATCCGCGCAATCAAACCCTCTTCCTCGAGTTCTTTCAGTCTCCGCGAGGCTGTCATAGGACTGGTTCTGAGCCTCTTAGCAAACTCAACGGTTGATACTTGAATAGGTTTTTGCCCCGCGTTAATAAGCGCGAGCTCTAGAAGCGGATCTTGCATGGAATCTTGAGTCACCAATATTGATATGCCTATCAATAATGAGCTGATATTATAAGAAGCTATTTACTCTGAGCGTCCTGCTGCTCGGAAGCAGTGTGAGCGCATCGCCGAACTCTGGGCTTGGGTGCAAAGAATTTAGCTTCAGACGCCGCAGAGTTTGCACGCTGGGAAAATTCAGCAAGAAGGCGTGGTGCGTTTACCGCAGATACTCTATCGGGCGTTGAATATCGTCCGCTGAATCGACAGTTCACAATCTACTTCGTTTCTTGAGCTATATTTCGTGGAAACGTGTTGCCTATTCAAACGGCTTGCATACGGACAGTCGTGAATACTGGGCCCCGCAGATCGATCTTTTTGTTCCGGCTCGTTATATATCGTGTGGCAACTGGATCTATTCTAAGATTTAAGTCGTTTGGTGAACGAGAGATCCGCACTCGCACCTCGAGGTTCGTCTTGCCCTTTTGCAAGGCTTGTTCGATCTCATACGCAGCTTTGGCTGCGAATGCTTTTATGTACGTTATCCGTGTCGAAATGCCTTCGAGTTTTATGGCCCCTATGATGTTTCCATCTTTGACAAAAACCTTATTCAGAAAGGCGGGTCCGCAAAGCTTCGTGTTCTCTTCAGGCTCTATCACAGTGATTCGTACGAACGTGTCGAGGAGCTCTCCCTCCCACGCCACGAATTCAACGGGGCTTGCATCGGCGCCGTGCGTTTTGCACACGTTGACAATTGCTTGTTGTATTGCTTCTCCCTGCAGCGTTGCAGGGGCGTTTTTTAGGGTGATAAGACTGGCTAGCTCATCGTCCGTCAAAACGAATTCTCCGTAAAACTGCGGGAATACAAGTGTTCTTATGTCCTTAAAAGCGTGCGCGATCATTGCGATTCTCTCTACTCCAATGCCACAGTTCACAACAGGATATTCGATGCCATAGTTAGCCAATGTGAGTGGGCTGTACAACCCGAAATCAGCTACTTCGAGCCATCCAGCATCGTTGCTTTTTGCATCTTTAAAATTGGGAGAATATGCAAAAGCCTCGTAGTGCTTTCCTGGCGCATAATAGGTATCTGTGCCGGTGGCAACTTGTCTGAACTGAAAATCCTCAAATCCGAACGGCCGCAAGAACTCCTCGATTAGCCATTTGCCTACATCGACAGACACGTCCTCGTCCATTACGACGCACGAAGCGGAATCGTGCACTCGAAGGTGCGTGGCATCCTCACGCTGCTCTCTTCGGTAGCGAGGACCAATCGAGAAAAGCGTCACGGGTACGGCGGCGTATTTCTGGACGGTAGCTAGCGTATCGAACCAGGCTGCAGTCATGTGCGATCGCAGCGTCAGGTTGGAAGCCAGGGGTTTCAAATCCTTGAATTCGAAGAACACCTCTTCGAACACTTGTATGGCGCGGTCGTCGGGGACATCTAGTTCTTTTGCGATCTCTCTAATTAGCTCATCGCTCTCCAGCTCGCCGGTTTTGAGTTTGTGAAGCGTCAACTGGAGCGCGGCGACTTTCTTGGGGGGTAAGCGTATACCGAAGCTCTTGATCATCGCCTGCTTTTGTGAACTCAAACCGACGTCCGGCCTAGGCAGAGCGGCGAGATAGTAGCATCTGTCGAGTATGGCAAAACCGGTCGGACCCCACTGTTTCATTATGTCCGCTTCGGGAAATATCGTCTCGTTGATTACCTCGTCGAACCCTAGCTCCAGCATTCGTTGCCGCATTTTCTCGATGAGATCGTTCAGCACGTGCGGCGCGCCCCGCGAGGGCGCTTGCTCTATCCGACGCAGGTCGTAGATACTCCCGTCATTAAGCAGTTCACCGCCGTATTTCCACGCCTCTTCGAAGCTTTTTTCTTTGATTCGCAGTATTTCGCTCGTTGGAATCTTTTTCAAAACCGCAGCCTCCGACGGGCCGCCCAGCTGGCTCTGTATGGACTGGCTTGCGCAATGGCGCTATAAACCCCTCAGCACGATTATACTTAAGTTTTTACGTGATAAAGCCACTCTATAAAGAGCGAACTACGTTTGCGTCAAGTTACAAAGAAAAGGACCAGCGGGCTTGCTGAGCACGCTTTGAAGAGAGTCAGGTTCTGTGGGAGTCGTGTATAGCAAAGGATGCGAGTTGTGCCAGCTTGGCGCGAAGATGGTGCTTTTTGTCACCGGCTTATGCCATAGGAGCTGTTTCTATTGCCCTTTGTCTGAACACAGGAAGGGAAAAGACGCCGTATATGCGAACGAGCGTCTCGTAAAATGCGATGCCGATCTTATAGTGGAGGCACGCTCCATGGACGCGCTCGGAACCGGTGTCACGGGAGGCGAACCGTTGCTAGCTCTCCCAAGAGTCCGACACTACGTGAAACTCCTGAAAAGTGAGTTCGGACCGCAGCACCATATTCACCTTTACAGCTCTCTTGCTCCCTCAGGGCACGCTCTCCGCCTGCTTGCTCGTGCAGGATTGGACGAAATCCGCATTCATCCACCGATCGAGGAGTGGGACAACTTCGCATCATCTCAATATTGCGAGGCGCTCAAATATGCCAAGACACTCGGTTTGGAGGCTGGTGTCGAGATTCCAGCCATAAAGCCCGTCCCTGCGATTTTGAGCGTTCTGAAAGAGGTGTGCGGCTTCCTGAATCTTAATGAACTCGAGTTTTCAGAAACAAATTATGACGCTATGACCGCGGCAGGGTTTGTTCCTTTGAAGTCTGGCTACGCCGCTGTCGGTAGTCGACAGATAGCCGAAGAGATTACTAACAATGAGGTGCCGACGTATTTTTGCTCTTCTGCATCAAAAGACAGCGTCCAGCTTAGAGAACGATTTAAGCGTAAAGCGCGGCGTTTAGCTAGACCGTTCGATGAAGTCACCCAGGACGGTACACTCGTATTTGGCGTTGTACAATCGGTGCCGAGTTTCGATTGTCTTACAGGTATCTCTAAAGACGATTACGCGATTGTTAATGGCGAGTTGCACGTGTCTTGGCAACAAGCGCTCCGGCTCGCAAAAAAACATCCGGTGCTTGCCGACGCAGCGCGCGTCGTGGAGACGTATCCTGACGGGACGGTGGTTGAAGTAACGCCCCTAAATTCTTGCTTAAAACCGAAAACGTAAATACTTCCGCGCTGACTTACTATCATGCCGGATGTGATTGCGCTGAACGGCAAAAATGTTGAGACACGACTGAAGAGTTATCTCGAACGAGATGGACAAGGGGTGCGAAAGGCCGTGCTTGAACTTTTTCTCGAAAAGCAGATCTTCACAACTGAAGAGGTTTATCAACATCTGAGAGACGGCGGGTACGACGTAAGTTATCGGGGAGTTTCCGCCATGGTAGGGCTTATGAATACTCGATTGGGCATCTTTCGAATAGATGTCACCAAGAATCGCAACGTCTATTCGCTAAAAGACTCATACAAAGACGTCGTTCGGTCGCTCCTGAGCGAAGAAAATGGGCTTGTCTCCCTTACCGAGGATATCTTGTCCTAGAGGTTTTATGTCGTGGATCAGAGAAAACGCGCATAACTCACTGTACAAAGCTTACGAACGGCTTTTGGCCAAAGAAGTGAAGTCAGCCCAGATGCCCCAACATGTCGCCATAATACAGGATGGCAACCGGCGATATGCAGACAAGGTAGGCGAACCACGCGCGCATGGCCACGTTTATGGCGCGTTGACGACCGAGCGGGTATTGTGGTGGTGTCTTGATCTCGGAATCGAACAATTGACGCTTTACGCCTTTTCAACCGAAAACTACGGTCGCTCGAAAGAGGAGCTCGTACCGTTGTTCTCGCTACTCGAACAGAGGTTTGCTGATCTCTACAATGAAGAGCAAATCTACGAAAAAGAGGTTCAGGTGCGAATGATAGGAGAACGTGAACTGTTGCCCGAGGGTGTGCTCCGGTCTATCGTGCGAGTGGAAGAAGCCACTCGTCACTTCAAAAAGCACTCCTTGAACTTTGCCCTAGGTTACGGAGGACGAAAGGAGATCGTCGATGTCGTGCGGTCCTTAGCAACCCTGGTGGAAAACGACAACATAAGCGTTGACGAAATCGATGAAGAAATGCTCACGAAGCTTTTCTATAACAACAATGCACTGGCGAACGTTGATCTTATTATCCGATCCGGTGGCGAAGCGCGCACGTCGAACTTTTTGCCGTGGCAGGCGAATGGCAACGAGTGTTGTTCCTATTTTTGTACGCCATATTGGCCGGAATTTCGAAGAATCGATCTTCTCAGAGCTATCCGCACATTTCAAGAGAGAGAGCGGGAGCGCAGAATCAGCATCGTTGAGCGCGCATTCGCCTTTCTCAACGAGATAGGCAAAGTCGAAGTGGGAGAGGTCTTCAAACTTTCACGAAAAGCTTGCGTCATTAGTCATGAAGAAGTAAAGGAGATTCTGCGAGACTTTGTCCCAGGAATCAAGGCTAATAACGACTGATGAGAACGGCGGTCATACTCGCGGGAGGCAAAGGTTCCCGACTCAACTTCGTAGAAAAAGCGCTGCTTGAACTCCACGGAAAACCGATACTAAACCACATTATCGAAACGCTCTCGCGCTGCGTCGATGAGATAATCGTTGTTGCGAGAGATGAGGAGCAGCAAAGGAAGCTGCACCTCGCCGGAGTCACCATCGTGCGTGATGAGGTTCAAGATTTCGGGCCTGTGGCGGGTATGTGCAGCGGGTTAAGTGCGTCCAGTTCTCACTACGCATTTGTCGCTGCCTGCGATATGCCGTTCATAAAGGCCGACGTCGTCGATATGCTGTTTAATAAGGTAGCAGGGTATGACGTAGCCATTCCATATCCGCCGGAACCATTGCACGCGGTGTACAGACGCGAAGCGACGATTCGGGCGGCGAAGGCGGCGATCCGGAGGCGCAAAGGGGCCATAATGTACGTCGTAGATCAGCTCCAGGTTAACTTCGTTCCGAAAGACGAGATCCGCCTTATAGACCCCAATTTGTGCACTTTCGTGAACATTAACAGCTTAGAAGACGTCGAAATATTAAGCAAGAAAAAGCTGTGTGACTAAGACGTCGGTCCAGATTTGGCGTCCGTTTGAGCTGGCGGCGCACGCGTGGCGTTCGGTGGTTTTTTTCGCGTCGCGAATAGTAGTGCGAGCACTGCGCCTAGAATCCCACAGAATAGCACCGTGCCACTGGTCGCGCCGCCGCCAGCATACCCGTGCAAACCGGTACTTACGCTTACGTAGGTTTGGAGAAATGGAAGGACGTACCCCACGCCAAGAAACGTGCAGATGGCCGACATAAATCCAAACGCGGCGATATAAGCAGCAAGAGAAGCGCTCCAGTTCTGTGTCTTCGCGTGCAGATAGATAAGAAACACCAGCCAGGTGATCAGCGCCCACGTCTCTATTGGATCCCAGCTCCAGTAACTTCCCCAGGCGCTCTCAGCCCAAATCGCTCCGGTTATTATGCCGATAGTGAGGAGAGGAAATCCTACAGCGACGCTTTTATATGCTAAATCATCAAGCTGCTCTAGACTGAAGTTTGCAAGGATGCCTGTCGATTCTGGAACACCTGAGGGTGGAGTCTCGTTAGGGCCGGTGCCTGTCTGACGGTTCAAGCCTTCTGTCATGCGCGCTTCGCTTAGCTGTTTATCTTTGAACAAATACAGCATACTCGCTACGAAAGCGATGACGAAAGCGCAGTACGATAGAATGATAATTGGCACGTGTATAAAGATCCAAAAGCTCTGCAATGCTGGGATAAGCGGGGCGGGGTTTGTCGGTTGCATAGAGGCGAAGCCGAGCAGTACGAACGCGAGCGGCAGGATCAGCACTCCGGCACTCTTATAGTCAGATTTGAAGTTCAATAGCACATAGGCGCCCACGGCAGCCCACGCAAAAAATGACATCACTTCATAGGTGCTTACCCAAGGCGGGTAGCCCGCGTACAGCCATCGGGTCGCAAGTGCAAGGGTTTGAAATGCGAATCCAAAAAGTGCTAGGGTAAATCCCATCTCCGCGAGTCGTCGCTTTTTTGTTGAAAAATATAACACAAAAAGGACCGACGAAATCAGATAGGTTCCAAGTGCAATTTCAAATCCAAGATGTTCAAGAGCTGCTGCGTCCATGGGTCGTTCTACTCAGTTCAACGCTACCTCATATTTCTTCTGATTTGTCCGCACGGTCAGGGCTGTGAGCGCGGTTCTCCAGCTTCGTGCGCACGCCCTCAATCTCCCTAAAAAACCTTGCTGAGCTCTTGTTACTAATCGCGCCGAGCTGCGTGCTCTGGTCTGACTCCTTGATCCAAATTCTCTTGTGTGGGACGTAAAGCGATAGCATTATCCCCACTAGCGTGACCGCTGCTCCGACCCACACGAAGGTAACTCCTGACGTGCTTTTGATTTGAAACGCGACCCAGGCATTTCCGGACTCTGTCATTCCATACCCATACAGGTAGAAAGTAAGCCCTTTGTACGTTAGCGGTCCGTTGACCGTGACGTTGTGAGTCTGAATAAGGCTTCCATCTAGCACAGTTACCGTAGCCGTGTAGTCTCGTACGGCACCGTTATTGTAATAGCTGAGGCTAAAATCGTCGAGTCGCAAGGCAAAGCCATCAACTTGCAGCGAACTGCCTTCTGGAATGACTGCAATTTTGTTGTTGTATGGGTTTGCATTTCCATAAGCGGCTCCAATGGCGACGCCAAGCAAGAGTATTAACACTCCAAAATGTGCGATGTGAGGTCCGAATTTACCAACCCTCCCCTTCTGAGCCAACAAAAAGGTTGTACTCCCGGTCATTGTTTCACGGATTACGTACCCTTTCAGACTGTCTCTGACTTGGGCAAGCGTGACGCCTGAAAGGCTGACGCAGTACGGCAGCGCCTGCATGAAGTGATCACTTACCTCTACTTGAGGGCGTCTCAAGTCGCGCCATAAGGAAACGATCCTCGTCAGACTGCAGAGAGCGGTTGATATCGCAAGTATTCCAACAAGAGCGAGAAACCAGGGGCTTCCAAAAACTACGTCGCCACCAGGGTAGAGTGTACCAACAACTGAGACGAGTATAATCAGGCCTATGACAGCGACTGCAAATCTGGTCGAAGTCAGCACTTTGATTGCGAAAATCATATTGTTGGCGTGGATCCCCGATTGCAGAGCAGTCAAGTTAGAGGTTTAAACAGACTGCTCCCGGTTCAAGTGGTGGTTATCGTGACCCGACGAAATCGGATGTGCGCGACAGATAGGCTCGTCGCGGAATCACAGCCCGTGCCGTCGTTGTCTTTTCTGATAGTCACGGATGGCCCTGAGCAAATCCATTCTTCTAAAATTTGCCCAGTTGACTTCGGTGAAGTATAATTCAGAATAAACCGCTTGCCATATCAAGAAATCGGTCAAACGATTCTCGCCTGTCCTTATCACGAGTTCAGGCTCTTCCTTGAAGATGAGGTGCGCGCTAATAGTATCTTCGGATATCTCATCGGCGTGCAGCTCCTTGTCCTTGACCTCTTGCGCTATCGACCGGATGGCTTGGACTAGCTCTTTCTTACCTCCGTATCCGATCGAGATGCTCACAGCAGGGATCTCCTCGCGGCTAGTGGTTTCTGGGGCGTCAGGTGAGTAGATAGTGGCGGTTACTGACGTAGATTGAAGACAGTCAGTGATCCTTTGGACGATCTGCGACCGCAGTCTTTGATTTACCTCTTCTCCAAGGCGCAGCATGTTGATGTAGACGGTTACTCGACTTATGCCAATCTCGTTGCACCACGAGACGAAGGCGCTAATTTTCTTGTAAGCGTCGACGGTATCAAGATCCTTTTCAGCAATGACGAGTACCACGTGTCGTGGCACTTCTCGGATCTGATCGAAAAGTCGTCGTTCGTAAAGGTTCGAAATCATCTCTTGTCCCCTCTCGTGTTTGCACTCTCACTAACCGTCGCAAACGTAAAGTACTTCCAACGTGAACTAAAAGGGGGTTAGCGTGAACATCGTTGAAGCACGCAGACTGACACTTCGCGCGAGTTTTGGGTTGGTCGCCCTAGTTGTTCCGTTTTTGGGGAGCATAGGATCGCTTTTCTTCTTTTTGTTTTTGTCCTTGTTGATTGTTCTCATTAACCCCAAGATGCACGTTTTCCTGCTGCTCGCAACGGTGCCGGATCGAAAATCTGAAGTGCTTATCAAGCCGCTCGCTCTGACGTTATCTTTGACGGCGTTGTGCATATTTACCGTAGTCTCTAGTTTACCACTGTATATAGTGAGCGACGTTATTATAATTGTAACGTTGGCTGAAGTTCTGGCTGTGCTCTTCGAATCGTACGGCGTTTTAACCAGCAGTTTGATTTTCATACTGTCAGGCGGTTTTTTTGGTTTTCTGGTTGGAGGGGCTGCCGCCACGTTTACAAACGTGAACACTTCGGCGGACTTCTTGCTTTTTGTTGCTATGATCGGCGCACTTGTAGGCGCACTATTGAGGAACATTTTGCATGACGTGGAAGAGAATGTGGTCGTGCCACTCGGCATCGGTTTTGCCATGTGGCTCTTCGTCGGGTTCGACTACTCCGTGCCGGTCTTGCGACTTCTCTTGACCCTCCTCTTCATGATCCTCCTCGGCTATGCCCTCGGGAGGGTCAGATTGGCAGACGTTTCAGGAGTTCTCAGCGGCATTCTAATGGGCCTCCTTATAGTCTCTTTCACGGACTTTCGGTGGTTCGTGCTCATCCTCTCGTTCTTCGTTATTGGCGGAGTTTTTACGAAGTACAAGTACGATTACAAACGGGCTATCGGCATTGCGCAAGCGGGGGGTGGCGCGCGGGGGTACAGGAATGTCTTCGGCAATGGACTTGTAGCGCTTGTTTGTGCTATCGCTTTCGGGATAACGGGCAACGCTCTGCTTGTCGTCGCGTATATTGGTGCCGTAGCGACGGCTACGGGTGATACCCTCGCGAGCGAGATCGGGCAGACCCACAAAAAGCTGCCGCGGTTGATCACTGACCTGCGGCGGGTACCGCACGGCACCGACGGTGGGATAACGACGCTGGGAGAGTACTCCGCTTTGGCTGGAGCTGGAGCGATAGCGATAATCGGCGTTGTTCTTGGAATTGGAGCTTCTAACATGGCGATTCCCGTCATTCTCGGCGGTTTTTTCGGAGCCAACTTTGATAGCGTTTTGGGAGCGGTATTAGAACGGCGGCACTTTTTGACCAACAGCTCGGTCAATCTCTTAGCGACTGTGGCCGGTGCTATTGCAGCGGTGATTATCTATTTATTGCTTTTGTGAAGCTCAAATCACGTTTCCTTGGCCTCTCAACCGAAGGATCATCGCGTCGGACGACAAAAACGGCTTCTCGATCGAATAGAGGTTACCTGATAGTCAGATGCTCGCTTAAAAGCCGATGAACGATAGCTTCGCGCAGGTCACTTACGCAATTGAAGGGTGACTCTTCTAACCTGAAGACGAGCGAGAACGTGACGCCTTCTTCGTCTGTTTTTGATACAATTACTTCAATTGTTTGTTGGTTGATCGCTGTTGCTTTTTCCGCTTCGTGTCGAATGATCTGCTTTGCGAGGCGCAAGTCTGAGTCATAGGAAATGCGAATATCTATTCGAGCTGCTATGTTAGAGTCAGAGTGGTTGAAAACTACCTCGCTCGTAATTGCTGAATTCGGAATGATCATGTGTGCATCGAGCAGGCGAATAACCGTATGTCTGAACGTGATATCCTCTACAAAGCCGGATTCTCCGCGCACGGTAATGAAATCACCTACTCCAAATGGCTTGAATATAACAATAGCGATACCTGCGATGATATTCGAAAGGGTGCTCTGGGCGGCGATTCCGATGATGATACCGATAATGCTGACGCTGGCAAAAACAGCGATCGACAGCGACTGCAGCTGCGGTGTCGACTCGATTATTATGATGAGACCGGTTACGTAGACTGCCGCGATAATAAGCCGTCGAAGAGCGATGTATTTAGTTGCGCTTACTCTCAGTCTTATCGATGCTTGGCGCAGGTACCGCTCCAGAAACGTCTCAATCACCCTGGCCACGATGATGGTGACGGCTGCGAAGAGCAGAACTCTCAACAGGATGGCTGCTGGCGCGTTCAAATCGTAAAGGTCGTTTGGCAGTGCCATGTGTTTATGAAAAGCCCTGCGAAAGGCGGAACGCTACTCCGGATAGTAGTATTCTCCGTCTTCGCGTTGTTGGCGGTCCAACTTAGAAGCCATTTTGTTTACCCTCGGCCGGTGGGTGTCTTGATCCCTTCGGAAAGTGATTCCGATATCTTTCAAGAAGCGGTTCATCCCTTCGTGCATGTCAAAAGGACCTTCCGCTGCGCCACGCACGCCTGGCTCGCCGGCAAAAACCATCAATCGCTCACTGGCGAGGTCGATCATATAGATATCGTGATCAACAAGAAGTGTGCCCACCTTCCTGTTCTCGGTGAAGCGCCGAATCAGACTCGTCGCCAGCGCCCGTTGCTCTATATCGAGATGTGCGCTCGGTTCATCGAGCATGAAGAGGTCTGCATCGTGGCTCAGGCACGCCGCGATGGCTACCCTTTGGAGTTCGCCGCCGCTCAAATTGTCAACAGAGCGCTCTAGTATGTGTTCGAGCTGCAGCGGTCTGAGGATTTCAGTTCGGTAGTAGCTCGTGTCATAGGAGTCGCTGATCGCTCTTAGCAGAGAGCCGACGTTTTCTCCTGAATTGTCTTTTCCTGTGACATATTGTCGTTTGTAAGAAGTCTTAACTTCCACGTCGACCTTTCCTTCATCCGGTTCGATAACCCCCGCGAGCAACTTTACGAATGTTGTTTTTCCGGTGCCATTAGCGCCCATTATGCCGATTACACCTTTTGTAAGCTCACCGCCTTTTGCCTCAAACGTGAATGAATCGTAGCTCTTTTTGAGATGCTCGACGTGCGCTAGGATGCGCACGTCCGTGTCGACGCGCGGCGCATGGAGCTCAAATTTGATCGGATCGGTTCTGATTCGAACGTTCTCTTCTCGAAGATACCCCTTAAGGTATTCATTAATGCCGACTCTGACTCCTTTCGGGTTGGTAATGACGCCGTATGTTCCAGGTTCGCCAAAGGCGACATAAACGATATCTGCAAGCAAATCAAGTATCGCGAGATCATGCTCAATGACTAAAACGTTCTTTTGCTTTGCAAGCTCCCGGATCGTTCGTGCGATCTTGACGCGCTGATAAATATCAAGATACGGTGTCAGTTCGTCGAAAAAATAGAAATCAGCATCTCGAGCGATGGTGGCTGCAATAGCCAGGCGTTGCAGTTCACCGCCACTCAAATGTCTTATCTCGCGCTCTTTGACGTCCTGAAGCTCAAGTTGATCGCACAGTTCGTGACTTATGCCGCGTTCGTCGGCTTTGTCTATGAGGTCCGCGACCTTGCCTGCGTACGCGCGAGGGATAAGGTCAACGTACTGCGGTTTGCTAGCAGTTCGCAGTGTGCCTTCGTACACGCTCTTGAGATAATCGTGCAGCTCGGTTCCCGAGTAGTGCTCCAAGACTTCTTCTTCGCTGATGTGGTCTTGGCCAAAATTTGGCTTGATCTCGCCAGAGAGAATGTTGGCTATCGTAGTCTTGCCTATCCCATTTGGTCCTAGAATGCCAGTTACGCGGCCAGCTCGCGGAATCGCAAGTCCGTAAAGAGCAAAACCGTTGACGCCGTAACGATGGGTGGGCCGCTCTAGCTCCTCAGGCAAACTGACGATCGTTATCGCACCAAATGGACATTTTTTGATGCAAATACCGCACCCTACGCAAAGCTCTTCTGAAATGACGGGCTTGCCGTCGGGCCCAATGATTATCGTTTCGTCACCTGTTCTCACCCGGGGACAAAAACGCACGCACTCTGTGCCGCATTTTTTGCTGCGGCAGCTCTCCTTTTTTAGCACCGCTATTCTCATCGTCGTAAAACCGCTCCACTCGTCGTGCCTAGGCTGGGTTATTTATTCAACAATATCGTCCAGCTGACATACCAGAAAGAGAACGTCATAAACACTACGAAAAACCAATCCGTAAAACGATATTCTTTCGTGTCAATCTTAATGCGAGGCAGGGCGAGCCTCTGGGCATACACCACTACCAGAAGTATCAAAATGCCGTAAGCGGGCAGATAGAACGAGAAGACCCCCCCGGCAATACCGAGCAGCGACGAAAGTAATGTCTTTTTGATGCCTTCGACGTGCTTTGTTTGCTCTTCTTGTTCTTGCTTTTCATCGGTCTTCGTCGGACTACTTTTTTCAGCCTTTTGCGCGGCACCTTTTTTTTCAGGTTTCGGGGCAGCCTTTTCTTTAGTTTTTTCCATGCTTCGACTTCAACTAAGCCTCAACTGTGTTTATATGTTTTGCGGCTTTGTTAGTGCGCTGCAGGCGTGCTCAAGTCACACGTGACTCAGCGTCAGTGATTCGCACCCCCGAGGGGGTGAGGACTTGTGCAACAGACGCGTCACAGGATCATAGGTTTTATTCGGTTTACCGACCATATAGGACTAGTTCGTTCACTAACGACACTCGTGCTAGAGGCGATCGCTTGAAGAACGTAATGACAAGCGTTGACGTTGCAGCCCTTTTACCAGAGTTGGACATGCTTATCGGGGCGAGACTTGAAAAAGCCTATCAGCTCTCGCCCGCAGAGATTCGATTGAAGCTTGCGACACGAAATGGAAAATACGATTTGATAATCGAAGCTGGAAAGCGATTGCACCTGACGAGTAATCCTGCTTTAGCACCCGCCGTGCCCCCCAGTTTCCCGATGCTGCTGAGAAAGGAGCTTAAAGGTGGAAGAATTGCCACGATTGCGCAATACGATTTCGACCGCATCGTAGAGATACACTTTGTACGGAGCGATGACGAACGCTACCTGATCTGCGAGCTCTTTTCTAAAGGCAACGTGATCCTTACCGACACATCAAAGAGCATTATTTTGCCGCTGCGAGGCGTGAGGTCCGCCGCCAGGCAGGTTGTACGGGGGCAACACTATGACTATCCGGCAACACAACTCAACCCTGTCGACATTTCGTACGACGAGTTTGAAACAGCGATCGCGTCTATCTCGCGCGACGTCGTTAGAACACTCGCCACGCGGTTCAATATGGGGGGCTTGTATGCTGAAGAAGTATGCTTAAGAGCTCACGTAGCGAAAGACAAAACGAGCGTCACTTCAGACGAAACTCAGATGCTCTACGCAGCCCTCAGAGCCGTCTTCGATCCAGTGCGCTCAAGTAAGCTGAAGCCCCATATCGTGTGTGACGACTCGGGACCGATCGACGTCCTTCCGTTTGAGGTGTCGCAGTTTGAGCGATACGAGAAACGCTATTTCGCAGGTTTCAATCAGGCCCTTGACGTCTACTACGGCCTAGAAGTTGCAAAACCAGAAACCACATCGGTGACGCAAGCGCGACTTGAGAAGATCATCGACAGGCAGAAGGACGCAATTCAACAGTTTAAAAGCCAAGAGCGTGAAAATCACTTCAAAGGAGATCTGCTGTTCGAGAAGTATCAAGAGGTCGACCGATTATTAAAAGCGGTGCGACAGGCCCGAAAATCGAAGACGTGGGATGACGTAGGTCGCGCTCTCGGCTCTTTGTCGTTCGTAGAGCAGGTCGATCAACGCACCGGCACCGTGACAATAAACGTTGAAGGCGTCACAGTCGACGTCGCTGTAGACAAGGATGTCCCTCAAAACGCGCAAAAGTACTATGAAAAAGCGAAGGTAATGAAAGCAAAGGCCGACGGCGCGGAGCGGGCACTGGCGCGCTCAATAACAACAATAGATCAAGAGAGAGCGTCTGCAGGAAAACAACTAGGGTCCGATAAACTTCGCCCAAAGAAAAAGAAAACTCGTTGGTTCGAGCGGTATCGATGGTTTTTTTCGACTGATGGCTTCTTGGTACTTGGCGGAAGAGATGCGGAAACAAACGAAGAATTGGTGAAGAAATACTTGGAACCGCGCGACCTGTTTCTCCACGCCGATGTCCACGGAGCCCCTGCGGTGATCGTGAAATCTCAAGGCAAGGAAATACCCGAACCCACGTTGCGCGAGGCAGCTCAATTTGCTGTGTCGTACTCATCTATTTGGAAGCAAGGTCTGGACTCCGGTCGATGTTACTGGGTGTATCCGAGCCAGGTTTCGAAAACTCCGGAATCTGGAGAGTACGTGCCCAAAGGCGCTTTTATTGTTCGAGGCGAGCGACATTATATGGAATCGCAAGCGCGGCTTGCCGTGGGCCTGCACGAAGACAAGATCGTTGGGGGACCCGTGTCGGCCATAACCCGTGTGGCGCAACCAGCTGTGGTGCTGGAGCCGGGCAAATATAATCAGAGTGATGTCGCAAAGATGATATCGCGAGAACTTCTCGCTAGAGCACGAGAAGATGAAAGGAAGGGCCTGCGAACCGTTGTTACGGTGAATCAAATAGCCAAGTTTCTGCCGTCCGGGTACTCTGAAATACGCGCGTTTGAACGAGAACAACGCTAGCGTAGGGGTGTCTCCTGGCGACTCATCTAAGCTCTAAATGCTATCGAAAGCGCAGATAGATATGAGGGCACCAACACGACATCGCAAGCGGCTATTTATACGATGAAATGCTTGATCGATACGGCTTTTGAGTTACGAGCAGACCACCTATATCGATGAATGATGACAGGATTCGCGGGACTGTGTGATCCTGAAAGAGGTATGTGAGCATGGCGAAACCAATCTTTGTGAAATTTGACGTCCCTGACGAAATCGAAAGCAAGGCGTTAGAAGCCCTCGAAAGTGCGCGTGATACGGGTAAAATAAAAAAGGGCACCAACGAGGTTACTAAGGCGATCGAACGGGGCATTGTTCAACTCGTGTTAATTAGCACAGACGTGCAGCCAGAGGAAATCGTAGCGCATATCCCACCACTTTGCGACGAGAAGGGCATATCGTACGTCTATGTTAAAAGGCAGACTGATCTCGGCGCCGCGTCAGGGCTAGACGTCGGATCAGCGGCGGCCGCAATTGTCGATGCTGGAAAGAGCAAGGCTCTCGTCGATGAAGTCGTCGGGCAGCTCAAAACGATTCGCTCAGGCTCAACTTAGTACCAATCTTGGAGGACGTAGCGGTGGCAGAATACAACGATGCGACGCCTGCAGAAATAATCGAAATAGTTGGAAACACGGGGATGCACGGAGAGGCGAAACAGGTTAAGTGCCGTATCCTCGAAGGTTCGAACAAGGGAAGGATAATCACGCGCAACTGTGTTGGCCCTGTCCAAATAGGCGACATTCTCATGCTTCGCGAGACCGCGCACGAGGCTAAGAAACTCATGACGCGGTGAGATCATGGAAAAGCGGACGTGCTCTTTCTGTGGGGGCGCCATCGAACTTGGAACCGGGAAGATGTTCGTCAAACGTGACGGAACGGTGTACCATTTTTGTTCGTCCAAGTGTGAGAAGAACTTCAGATTGGGGCGTATTGCGCGACGCGTCGCTTGGACAGAGCCCGGCCGATTGGCGCGTAAGAAAGCGTGAAAGGGGTCTAGATGGCGTCCGAGGACCACATTGAACGCACTTTCGTGATGATCAAGCCGGACGGGGTTCAAAGAAGGCTCGTGGGCAAGATCGTTGCGCGACTCGAGCAAAAAGGTCTGGAACTTCGAGCGCTAAAACTCAAGAACCTAGATATCGAGACGGCACGAAAGCACTACGCAGAACATAGGGACAAGCCTTTTTACGACCACTTGGTTTACTACATCACTTCGGGACCAATCATCGTGATGGCGGTCGAGGGATTCAACGCCGTGCGAGCGGTGCGCCAACTCGTCGGAGCGACGAATCCTATTGAAGCGGTGCCAGGCAGCTTACGTGGGGATTTTTGCCTCGACCCCGTGCGGAACTTGGTTCATGCCGCCGACTCACCAGAGGCTGCTTCGCGCGAGTTGTCGTTGCACTTTGGCGCTGAAGATTACGTGAGCGAAGTGCGGGTTGGGGAGCTCAACGATTAGCTCTCCTGGCATATTGCCGTAAGATGCCTCGGATTTTTATAGACCAGGAAAAGTGCGACGGCATTGGAAAATGTGCCCGCGTTTGTCCGAAAGGTGAGCTGATCTATGGTACGGCAATGGTCAACGGCAAGCGAAAGTGCATCGTTAAGGATCCCCGTTACTGTCTGGGGTGCACGACTTGCATTGGAAGTTGTCCCAAGCGCGCCATCCGAATCGACTTCTCGGCACCAAGAAGCACTAGTACTCGTCGCAGATCTTGAGAAAGTTTAGCAGAAGGGTATTACCCGCCTCGGTGTGGGCTACTTCCGGATGCCATTGCACCCCATAGATAGGTTTAGACGGGTGCTTCATCGCTTCTATTTCGCATATCGCTGAACGGGCGAGTTTCACAAAATTATCTGGCAAGCGACTGACTTCGTCGGCGTGTGACGCCCACGCATTTATTGTTGGCCCCATACCTAGCAGTATGTCGTCAGGCTCGATGATCTCAACTGTGACGTGAGCATATCCTCCCAACGCGCCTTTGCGGACGGCACCGCCAAACGTTTCGGCTATCAGCTGATGGCCCAAGCAAATCCCTAGAATCGGCAGTCCGATCTCTCGTACGTACTGCTTGCAATTCCCGATGCGGTCCATTGTCGGGCCACCGCTCAAGATTAAGCCATCGGGACTGCGCTGGAGGACCTCGTCAGCGCTAAGCGTATTCTTCACGAGCTCGCATCGGGTGCCTAGGTCCCGAACCGCGCGATGAATCAAGTGGGCAAATTGTCCGTAATTGTTGATTACCAAAACCGACGTCAAAAGTTCACCGAGGGTCGCGCAAAAAAAGAAAGTTCAAGCTTTCTTCACGGTGTACACGCGCCACGTGGTTCCGTGAGAATAGCTCCATTTCTCAATGACGATGTCGTCGGCATTATCGATCAACATGCTAATATTCGTACCGACTTCGTTGGGACTCAGGCCTAGTTCTCGCGCTATTGATTTGCTTTTGAAAAAGTGTTTACCTCGTGTAACCCCTTTTTTCAAATAGCTCAGTATCTTTGTTTGGCTGTCGTTAGGGCTAGACATCTTGATCTCCCATGTACAGTAACTGCTTTTGCTATATATACGCTCTTACTTGGACGTTTTCGAGCATTCCTGCGCCTGCTGCGATCTCATAAGCGTACGGCATTATGCGTAGTTAGACAAAAAGTGTTGGCCTCTCGCAAGGGGGGTGGCATCGATCCCGAGGTGGGCGTGAATGAGACGCGCAAACTTCTTTGCAAACCCGTGGCAGGTGTAGACCACTTCAGGGTTGCATCGATCAACGAAGCGTAAGAGGTCTTGAAAATCTGCGTGATCTGATAGTGCAAATGCGTAGTCTACACCTTTGAAGTACTTGAAACCGCGGCTAGTCGCCCAACCGGAGACTGCAAGCGTGCGCTTTTTCCCGCGGAGCGGTCTGTCATGTCCTTGGGGGGTTGAGCGCCCCGACGTGATGAGCACAAACGGTTCTCGCGATTCTGCGACTGAATCTGCGTCGAATAGTTGATCACGAAAATCGTAACCAAAGCTCCTCAGCGCGTCATTAATCTGATATATGCCGCTGTCGACAAAAGGGGCCTGATCGCCAAGTAGGTATGTAAGCTCTTGCGCCTTTCCGAAAGGATAAGCGAGTATGATCACCGATTCGTCGTTCTCAATGCACGAAGCGACACATTGTCGAATCTGCGCGGCGACTTCCTTCGTTTCGGGAAAGACGTACTCCTCGCTTCCGAACGTGGATTCGATAATCAAAACGTCGGCATCGACTGGCTGCGCACCCTGTGAAAAAAACTTTTGTTTGGTGCAGAAGTCGCCGGTGTAGAGGATACTTTGGTCCCCCTCCAGGAAAAACATGCGCGAGCCAATAACGTGACCCGCGTCAAGTGGCAGCACACTTGCGTGGCTCAATATGTCTGCTGTCGCGCGTTTCCTTAGCTTTAGTAGTTTCTGCGTGACATCAGACATGACGACGCTTTTGCCGTCGCAGCGAGTAGGAAGGTGGTCAGAGTGCCCGTGTGAAACCAAATTGATTTCTTCTGGGGAGTACGTTCTCGGGTCGAGTCTGAATTTTGTTCCGTCTGCAAAAGTGACGGATATTCCGTTTTTCTGATAGATCATAACGGCTGCTTGCTCAGGCTTCCCCGCAGATATGCGGCTACGGCAAATTGCCTTCGCCGCTCAGTCCGTGCTGTATTTCCAAGTTCATTTCGATGAGAATCTCAAAGATCTTTTTTACTGAACCCGCGTCAATGTTTCGTTCGGTAGCCATGTCGACGGCTCTATTCAGCACTCGTTCGTGCTGTTTCTCATCGTCAATCTGGGTGAAGCCATCCGCCCTTTTCGCGTGTAAGACCTGCGTTGCCAGGTCTGTTCGTCGTGCTATCAGTTCAATGATTTCCGCATCGATGACTGCTATTTGACCTCGCACGTTTTCTAGCATCCGGCTTGACTTTATATATCTTGTATTACAAGAAGCTTGGCTCTTTCGTTGCTCGATGGTCAAAACGTTTCTATCTTCGCTCCTTTATTAGACGTCTCAGTCTCAATAATAAATCCCTCGAACGGTTCCCACGCCTGTTTGACGGTCCGCAAAGATGATCGATCCACAAGAGCTATGTATGCTGGCCCCGTTCCGGAAAGGGTCGCGGCTTGCGCTCCGGCAGCTAGTGCGGACAGTATGGGTTCTGGACTGAATCCAAACGCGGCGCAGTATAACACGCCGTTTAACACCATGGCCTTCTTATATTCACCATCGAGAGCCAAACGATACGCCATATCGACCCACGGTGCGAGCAGTCTTGCCCGTGAGACGTCCGCCTTCGCTGAATACGCTTTGCTTCGCGGGACGTATACTAGTACGGCGGCGTTTATTTCAACGCGCTTTAGAAGCACGTCGTGCTCGTTGTCAGTGAAAACAAGCCCTCCGAAAAATGAGGCACATGCATCATCGAACGCCCCTGTAACTGTGACCCCAGCCCTTCGTGCTGCGAGGACGCCAAGTTTGACGATGTCGAGCGGCTCCAATTCAACGTCAAGGGCTTCGACTAGTGCGAGCACCGCTGCGTTTGCTGCTGCGCTGCTGCTTTTTAGACCACTTGCGATCGGTATTTCGCTTCTCGTCACAATGTGGACGCCGGATCTTGGGGCGTATCGTTCGACAACCAATCGCCCACACTCTGCGATGAGCGAGGTATCGGCAGAGGGATTATCGGCAATTTCGCATGTGATGCCGCTGTCGACGACCTCAACCTCAGCGTGAGTTTTCAGCCCGATAGCAAAAGCAGATCCCTTGAGCGTTGCGATAGCATTGATGACTGTACCGGCTCCGTGTGTTGACGCTCGTATCATAATATGCGCACTGTTTTACGTGGTATATAAACTTGCGAACGTCTAAACGGCTGCTTTTTTCGCTCGTGGCGTATGGCAGCGCCGGCGCGACGAACGTTGTTCTAGATACGCTCGATTCTCCGATGAGAACTTATCTCTCAATTTTGCTCTTGTGTAAGACTCGTATGTCACGCAGTTTTGTGATGGGGTAGTTGCCAGTGGCGTCTTTCTCGACGCTTTTGACCATATCCCATATCGTCAAAAGTGCAACGCTTACGCCCGTGAGCGCTTCCATTTCAGCTCCTGTCTTACCTTCCGATTTCACCTCGACGGTCGCGGTTATTGCTGTGTCGAGCACGGAATAATCTACTTTGACACTTGTCAGCGGGATCGAATGACAAAATGGGATGATAGAGGGCGTCTGCTTAGTCGCCAGCACTGCGGCAACTGTTGCGGTATTCAGTACATTCCCCTTTTCAATTGAGCCCTGCTTTATTGCGTCAACTGTCTCGGATTTAAGCTCAATGGTCCCTTCAGCTAACGCGCGCCTATAAGCGACTGGTTTGTTAGAGATATCCACTTGCTGTGCTTTACCGTTCTGAATGTGCGTAAAGTGCATGAGTTACTCACCAACGAGATAAAACTCTCAAGTAGCTTAACAGCGTCCAAATAAAAAAGATTGATGATTGTCGAAGAAGTGGAAACGCTCTTGTTCCAACGTGCAAGGCCACGCGCAGTGCTGGAGCGCACAATCCCACTTGCACTGCTTTCAAAGTTCTCGCTCGGCAAAAAAATAGCATAGGTCTGGCCGTGTCCCAGTTGGCGGTTTGTCGCCGCGAAACTGCCGGTGGGTTCTTAGCGTCTGTGTCTTGGCAAGAATCTCAGTAGAGCACTTGACGCGGGCTGGGGCAAAGACGGGGCAAGGTATTTCTCAAGAAACTCGCAACGATGGTTTATGCCCATTATCAAGAGATTAGAAGGAAAGCACGTGCTCGTTTTGCTGGGGTCAGAATTCGAGGACGCGGAGTTTCGCGATGTTGCAGGACCGCTGATGCTAGAAGGCGCGACTATCACCGTAGCTAGTAATTCGCGAGACGTCCTCAACGGAAAGCGCGGTGAAGTGGCCGTTATTCCCGATAGGTTGGTCAGTGACGTCGATGCTAAAAACTATACGGCGCTTTATATTCCCGGCGGGAGAGCACCGTCCAAAATCCGCGACGATCCAGACGTTCAAAGAGTCGTTAGAGAAGCTTATGACGGAGGACTCCGGATTGGCGCCGTTTGCCACGGGCCACAGGTGCTCATATCAGCCGGAATCGTCAAGAACAAGACTTTGACATCGCACCCGGCAGTGAGGGCAGAGCTGGAGCAAGCGGGGGCAAACTACACGGGCAGGCCAGTCGAGCGTGATGGTAGCATCACAACAGCAACCGATCCGCGTGCGATCGCGGAGTTCAACACCGCGTTTATTAGAGAGATCGCGTGCTGTGAGCTTTTTGGTCCTTGAACTGCGCGCACGACTGCACAAAGGTTGCAGGAAGGTCGGGGTACGATAGCGGGTGAACGTGGGAGTATGAGGCAAGAGTCTTCTCGACTTGTATGCCATCGCATCCGTCTGAAATTCCCGCTCCTTTTTGCAGCTTAAACGCAAACTCGAGTTTGCTGCTGAGATCTGTGAGTTCTGAATAGTGAAATTCGTGTCCTCGAAACCTAGTCCCTTTGCGCCCAATGATGGTGTCGTGAATGGTTGTGCCCGCGACGTAGCCGATTACCCGTTTGTGGATCATATTCGTTTTTGCGGGGATAACGCCGACCATTCTTGAGGTTCGTCCGTCATACTCGAGTGATTCAGTGAGGTACATAAGGCCGCCGCATTCTGCAAAAATCGGCAGGCCCTCTTGAGCGCTTGAAGCGAGTGAATCTCGCATTGAGCGGTTTCGCTCCAGCTCGTGCGCGAACAGTTCCGGATATCCGCCGCCTAGATAGACGCCGTGAACGTTCGGAATCTCCACATCGCGCAAAGGGCTAAAGAAGACAACATCAACGTCGTTTAAGAAGAACAAATCGAACAAGTCGTGATAATAAAAGTTAAAAGTCTCGTCGTACGCCACTCCGATACGCACCTTTGCTCTTCTTGTCCGCCCTTCGTTCGACGGTACAAACACCTTAGGCGCAACTTGCGGCATCGGAGGGGCACTCTTCGCAATTTGAATCACCTTGTCGACGTCAAGGTGGCCGCGGATCATATCTTCGATGTTTTCCAGCTGTTTTCGAAAAGCACGGTCTCGAACAAGTCCTTCGGAGGCGGGCACGAGTCCTAAGTGGCGCATTGCTAGGTGCATCGAATCGTCACGCGGGATTTGCCCAATCACGTCGATGCCCGTGTAGTGCTCAATCGCCTCTTTCGCTTTGGCTGCGTGCGTCGCACTTCCTATGTTGTTGAGTATGACCCCTTTGATGTCAACTCGCCTGTCAAATGACCGATAGCCCCGTACTAACGCTGCGGTACTTCTTGTGATGCTCCGCGCGTCAATGACCAAGATGACAGGTGAGCGCAGAATCTTGGCGACTTGCGCCGTGCTGCCGGTATCACTTAAGCTTTCGAGACCCTCGTAAAGACCTCTAACACCCTCTACGATGCCTATGTCAGCACCGCGACTAGCGTGCGAAAAAACCTCAACGATGGCTTGCCTGCTCATCAAATACCCATCGAGGTTGCGGGAAAAACGCCCCGTGACCTCAGAATGGTAACTCGGGTCAATATAGTCCAAGCCGACTTTGAATGGCTGAACGGATTGCCCCTCTTTGCTGAGGATGGACATCAGTCCCACGGTGATCGTCGTTTTTCCCGCTGAACTCCTATCAGCCGCGATGAGCACGCGGGGCACGTCGAGACTGTGTTGCTGCGTCATCTACGAGTTCTGGCCTGCCTTCCTGTGGTTCTCCTGGAACACCGCCCGCAACGTGTCTCCGAGTTCTGACGGGACGACGTGACTGACCCCCAGAGTCTTTGGATGTAGGTCGATCTCGACGGTAACGTGCGTGTGGCCCAGTTGCTTTAGGGGCAGCACCTGACGAGGTCCGTTGGTGACCGAGAAGATGGTCTTCTGGCTGACGCTCTTCATTGGCACGGCGTGCGGAACGCCGAGCAGGACCGCGAAGTCATAGTCGCTGTAGCGGCTTTCGATCAAGGCTCCGGCATTAACGCCGGTGATCGGGTACTCGTCCAATCCGCCTGTGATATGATCAATGGAGACGCCACTCTCTTTCACGTCGTTCAGGATGTTTTCGGCGTGCTTTCGGAGTCGCGGCAAGCCAACGCCAGCGTCGAGATTCGCAAAGGTCTTGAGGTATTCGTTGCCGAGTTCACCGGCAACGGTTGAGACCGCGACGAGTATGTCTGCGAATTGATAGGCGGTCTCTTTTTTGGCATTTAACACGACGACGCCTTTCTTATCACGCTCTAAGAGCCCCAGCAGTTTCTTTGCAGTTATGTATTTGAGGTCGCCTCGAGATGGCTGGATGTACTCCTTACTCGCCACCCCTGCAATTTTTTCAAGATCTGTCGCCTGGATGAGCAGCTCCTTTTGCCGCAGGTATTCCGCGGGATCGAGCACTCCCGCATCGGCGGCTGCTTTGAGCGTTACAATGGCTCCGTACGTGTTGTCTCGGTATCCGGCGTGGATTTCTACCTCGATTGCCGGACACGGCGGGTTTGCCTCCAACACGGCTTCATGGATGTTCTCACCAATTATCATGCTCGCACAGGAACCGATTACCCCGAGAAGGCTCGGATTGAAAAGCTCCACAGCACGTCGGATGACTTTCGTGAGAACTTGGTCTCCCCCAAATACAAAATTCGTCTCATCCATCGCTGTCGTGACCACCCGAATTCCATCCTCCTCGAGCAATCTGCTGTGTTTGAAGCAGCAGCCTGATGGCCCGTGTATTATCACCACGTCAGTTTCAAGATCTCTTAGCGTATAGAGCGCGGCAACGATCGAACTCGGTCGAGGATGGATTATCTGCTCCGCGCCTGCGTTAGTTACGGGCACATTGGATAACATGCTACCTCCACATTTTCACACACGAAATGATGACGTCTCGTTCTTTGGTCAGTTTAAGTGCCGCGCGCAGCGCGCTCTCTAAGTCGTTTGACCGGACAACGTTCGCCCGAGACGTGCGCATCTGATCGCCAACAACAACAACGTCGTCGAGGGCCGCGTCTTCAGCTAGCGGCGCGAGCGCATCCGGAGCGATCCCGTCGCACACGTTTTTTGCCTCTGCTCCGATTATTAGGACCGCTTTGTGGCCGGCCTTTTTCAACGTCAACCCGTAATATATTGCCCGTTTGATCGACGTTGCTTCGAGCCCGGAATTTGAATTGTCGATGAGAAGCCGTCTCTTGATTACTGCGGCAGACATCCTCCCCATGACTCCTTTGAAGTGAGCGAGTTTGTGTGTTATCACTTCGGGATCGAGCTTGGAACAGAGCGCTGCGGTCACAAAACAGAGCAGTGCATCCTCATAACTCGTGAGGTCATAGCATCCCGTGGGCGTGAAGCGCACCTCTCCAGAGACTCGACCGCCGTCAATTCTTGCCAAATCGCTGTAGGCAATCGTTACTTCGTCAAGTCCTATGTTCTCGTATCGCACGGTTGCTCCTTCATCCCCGAAGGTGTTGAGACACCGACCCGGTTCTGCCAAGGATTGCGTCGCCGTTGACGTGACGAGGCAGGAATTGGCTTTCGCATTTGATAACATCTGCAGTTTGGCAAACGTCGAAGTCTTGGTCTCTTGGGCAATGCCGTACTCAGGTGACAACGTGGTAAGGATATTCACGTCGGCAAGACCGGTTCCGCCAAGGGACACCTCGAAGATGCACACCTCTGGATCGAAGTCGAACTCTCTAACCAGGTCCAACGCCGTTAGTATATTTGCAGGGGTGATGCTTAATTGCTTTTTAGCGACATATTTCCCGTTTTCGCGGATTTCGAGGCCGCGGCTCGTGAGCATGAGCAACCTACGGTCAGAAAAAGCGACCCCTAACAGGGATGCCGTGCTCGTTTTCCCTTTAACCCCAGTCACTTCAAAAACGAGCGCGTCTCGTAAGGTCTTGGTTTGCCGCGCGAGTTGGCCTACGGCTTGGTGATGTGTTAGCACCGGAATGTCCAAAGCCTCTGCGCGCGCGGTGAGCACCGTGTGGGCGTGAACGGGTGTGATGACCACGTCGAAAGAGTCGATCGCTTCGGGCGCCGGTGAATCGTGATATATCTCGATTGCGACCGCGTCTGCGCCGATTTCGCGCAACTTTTTACAGATTTGCCGGCCGCCGTGAATTGTGTCCAAAACGGCTACGCTTTTGCCGTTGAAGTCCATCTGGGATTTATGCCTCTTTTAGCCTTTTGTGCGCCAAATCAGCGATACACGGGTCGATGCCGAGCGGCTCCGCGTAGACGACGTCGACGCTTCTGTCGGCAAACGAATGCGTAGTTCGGCGTTGGCCGTTTGAAAGTCCGAGAATCTCAGGGATATCCTTCAACGTGTGGGTCCCGTGAGCGAGAAAGAGCGGAAGTACATAAAGCGTCGTAACGTCGGTTTCTGCAAAGCTTTCGATCCCTTCTTCAACAGTCGGACGATCCATGTTGAGGTAAGCGGTTTTTATGGTTGCCTCAGTCATTCTTTCAGCCAGCATAGCTGCCACGGTCTCAACGGTGCGCTTGTTATAGGTCAGCTTGCTCCCGTGACCCAGCACCAGTACCCCAAAGTTCTCTTGCATAACGGTCCCCCGTTCTCCGTGTGCGAATTGTTCTTCTGATATTTAATGGTACAGCTCAACCTTGCGCGGCCGATCGTGCTCGCGTTCAACTCAGTTAGGTAAGCTTTTGGAGTGCGTCGGCTAGCTTCGGGAGGATCGTCATCGGGATACCGACAATCAGTTCGTCTTCGCTCACCTTGGCGTATTTTCGCGAACCGGAGCATCCGAGCGTGAAGTTGATGCTATCTCTCATCAGAGGCGCAGCAACGGCATCGCCACACAGCGATTGAATGCCGGAGAAATCGGCGGTATTTCGTGAGTGTAGCTCGTACACATTCGCCTGCGCGATCATCATCGCTTGGCGTGGGTTCATGACGAGCACCACAACGTCAGGCTCAAAGGGAGTTTCGCCCAGAGGCGCGTAAGCCGTTGCATAGGTTTTAAAATCGACGCCGGGAACCGCCTGCATAGTCTCGCCGGCGTGCTCGACTGAAGAGAAGCGCCCGAGTTTGTAGTAGAATTCGCCCGACTTGATGTTTTCCGGTATTTCGATCACGCCGAGCATTCCTGCGCCGCCTTTGCAGGCGTGCTGCTCGACGGTTGCGTAGAATTTCGAACCACCGCGCGCTTTTTGCACCATTTCGCAATGGCGCAGTACCTCGTTTGTGTGATTCAGTCCTTCTGGGATGCTGGATTCAGTTCGAATGAGTTTGACCGCCACGGGTGAGCCTTTCAGTGCTAAAACACTCGTGAGCTTGTCGGACAGTGCAGCGTAATCTAGACTCATACCGTGATCATGAGCGCGCGCACAGTAATAGTTTTCCAGGCACGGGCACTCTGAACGTGGGGCTGTCCGCAGGAAATCACGCTTGCTTCGCCATCGCCATCAGAGCCCTGACGCTTTTGGCTTGTATCGTTCCGGCCAATCGGTCGCCTTGCGAACAAGCTGCGCCACGGATTCCAATGATATCAGCGCCAACGTGCTTTAATATAGGGATCTCTGGCAGTTTGATGGATCCTGCGAGGGCAACGTCCAGATTTAGTGTGTGCCCCACTTCGACAAACTGTTTGCAGGCGGCTTCGTCCATGAAATCAAAAATACCCTTTCCATCCTTGACAAAGGTATCGACCATAATGACGTCACAGCCTGCACTGCGTGCTACGTCGGGCAGCAGAAAGGGATCGAGTGTTGATGCCCGACGAAAGTCTGCATATCCCGCGAGAACGACCTTCGTCTGCGGGTCGTATTCCTTCACCGTTCTCGTGACGTGCTGCATCAAAAAAATGGCCTTATCTCGGGTTTTGGATCCCTTCAGCCCCACTTTGACATAGTTCGCGCCGGAAACAGCTGCGCCCAGTGCGGCCAGCGACGCGGAACCGGGAAGATGTGGAAAATCACCGATCGTTGCGCTCACTGCTATCGAGTGCGGAACGAGGCTCCGAATCCCTCGGATAACCCAAGGAAAGTTGGCTCCGAGTGACCCTTCGATCGGGTTCTTGACATCGATGATATCGGCACCGCCGTTCACTGCCTCTGTCGCCTCAAATTCGTCTTTTGGACTGATTAATACCTTCATATGCAAAGGCGAGATGAGATTGGTTGCATATATAACTTTTGAGTGATTGACGGCCGCCGCATCTACAAAATGGGGCTCGAGTAATATTTTATAAAAATATAAAAATAAAATTTTTTTGAGATCCTTTTGGACAAATCTCAAAAAAAATGATTCTAATCATTCTCCGTGTTTTCTCAGCACAAGATTAATAAACTATGAAACTTATGGTTAGGTAAACCCGGGGTACGCTCCATGCTAGGTGAAACATACAGCTTGTCATCGCTTTTCGATCGAGCTGTATTCGGCTATTTTTCAGTCTAGTCTTCAGCACACAGAGTCGTTCGTGTGGCAGTTGACCCCGCGGAGGGATAGAAATGCCAAAATTTAAAGACAAAGTCGATATACATAACGACAGAGGTCAAAAGGTTGCTTCGAACATACCGATCGAGGCGCTCAGCCCGATGGTCAACCCGGCTATCAAGAAGATTATCAACCTCACCAAGCGAACGGTGGCTGTTAATCTCGGCGGCATAGAGGCCGCGGTGAAGACCGGAAAAATGGGCGGCAAGGGCAGACAAATCCTTGGTCGTGAGCTGAACCTGGACCTAGTGGGCAACGCCGACGCTATCGCGCAGAAGGTCAAGGACCTTGTGATGGTAAGTGCGGGCGACGACACGGTCGCTAAGCCCCTCGGCGACGGAAAGCAGCTTATGGTGCAAGTGCCAACAGCACGCCTCGACGCAGGAGCCACCTACGTCGCAGGAACGACTGTAACAAGCAGCGCGCTCACCGAGGCGATTATCACCATGTTCAACGTGGACATGTTCCAAGCGCCTATGGTTAAGGCGGCCATTTGGGGAGAGTACCCACAGACACTCGACAACGTGGGCGGTATGGTGAAATCCATGCTCGAGACCCCGCAGAAAGATGAAGGATACGGTTACTCCCTACGAAATGTGTCGGTTAACCACGTTGCAGCCGCAACGGGCAAGCGGACGATGAATGCGTCTGCGCTGTCATCGATATTCGAACAGACGGGCGTCTGGGAGATGGGTGACGCTATTGGCTGGAACGAGCGTTTGCAGCTCTGCGGATTTGCGATGCAGGGGTTAAACGCGAACAACGTGACCTATTCTCTCGTCAAAGAGAACGGGCAAGAGGGTACTATAGGCTCTGTCGTTGCGTCGACCGTTGAAAAGGCAAAAGCAGCAGGCGTCATTAAGGAAGATGCGACCTGGCCTTCTGGCTTTAAGGCGATGAAGACTGACGACGTCGCAGCCTGGAACGGCTATTGCGCCGCCGGCACACTCGCCGCGACCATCGTGAACTGTGGTGCGGCCCGAGGCGCGCAAGCGGTTTCATCAACGCTGCTGTATGCGAACGACCTGATCGAGCACGAAACGGCACTTCCGGGATGTGACTTCGGTAAGGTGATGGGTACGGCGGTCGGGTTCTCGTTCTTCAGCCACTCGATCTACGGCGGAGGCGGACCCGGTGTGTTCAATGGAAACCACATCGTGACGAGACACTCCAAGGGCTTTGCGGTTCCGTGCGTTGCTGCAGCCGTGGCGATAGACGCGGGGACGCAGATGTTCTCAGTAGAGGCAACGTCAAAGCTCATCGGCATAGTGTACGGCGAGATACCAGAATTCAAAGACCCGATAACTGCTGTTGCCAAAGCAGCGGAGGGAATTTAGACACGCAAATTGCGCGGAGGTTTACGATACACAATGGATACGACTGTACCTGACACGAGCATTCCTGTTCAAATAGAGATATTCACCGAACGACTACTCAGTCCGGAGACGGTTGAGCGGTTAGTCACAGAGTTTGCCAAGATCGAAGGAATTACGCGCTTGATCTTGCACGGGCCTCGGATCGCTCCTGCTGTTCCAGAAGGGCCAGCTAAGGGAACACCGAACGTGCACGCAGCGCGCAGACACATTCAAGTAGGACAACAGGACGTAGAGCTCGGGGTACAGGTCGGTAGGGTTTGGCTTGAACTTGAGGATGAGGACGTGATCGAACAAGTCGAAGAAGCGAGCAGAAGGATTCTTCCGTGTGGCTTCCAAATTAACCGCGGCTTGTATATACGAACGCGCCCGACGCAGACTGATTACGCAAAATGGGGCGTAATCAAGGACGCGCGAGTCCTTGGCATGACAGATCCGAAGTCAAAATCGCGGATCTGTGCGATCTATCCCCGTGAGAGGTGACGCATATCGTCAGCCGCGCCACACACATTGTCGATTGCCGCGAATCAATGGGCCTGGGCAAAGGCGGAGGCCTTGCCCAACGAGGCACCATTTCCGAGACAGGGATACCTGACATCGTCGCGATCGGAATGTCACCGGGCAGACGGCACATAACGAAGCCTATCTGCGAGATCACGCACGGCCTTCGGAACGAAGGCTTTCAAGTCGGCGTGCTCGTGCTCAACGCTGGAAGCGGCGTTCCGGCCGACGCGCCTGAAAGTGCACGTGGTCTCGGGCCAAAATTTGGCCTTTCGGCAAAGGAGGTTGAACAAATTGCTCGCCACAAGCTAGCAGTTATTCACCTCGGCGGCGTGAAGACTCACATCATTTACAAAGCGCGGAATATCCTGCGCTTTGTCGCCATTCCGGCGATTGTCGTGAGTCAAACGCAGGTTGACTATGAAGACTTCGCCCGGATCGGGGTAAAGACACGCATCGTGATGCCACGGCCCGAAGACGTTCAAACTGACGGTACTATCGTAGGAATCGTAACCAATGTGACTCGCGGAGAGACTATCACGCGTGATAAGCTCAACGAGGTCATTAAGTGTATCAATCACTATAAACGCGCAGAACGAAGGAGTTGATAAAAGATGGCACAATTTGTTCCCGGTACTTCAAAGGTAGCGGCAAACAGAAGGAAGATGCTGGATCCATCGAAGACGCTGGACAAAGTTCGTGACGTTTCAGATGATGATGTGGTAGCAATACTTGGCCACCGCACACCTGGAGCAGCGTATCCGGCGACTCACCCACCACTATCAGAGATGGGAGAGCCCGAGGACCCCATGAGAGAGCTCGTGAAGCCCACGGAAGGAGCGGCAGCAGGCGATCGTATTCGGTACATTCAGTTCACCGATTCAATGTACTTCGCGCCGATGGTTCCGTACGTAAGGTCGTGGATGGCTTCTACGCGATTCAGAGGCGTGGATCCCGGTACGCTTTCCGGTCGACAGATCATCGAAGCCCGAGAGAGAGATCTCGACAAACTCAGCAAGATGCTGATGGAGAGCGAGGCGTTTGACCCTGCTCGAAGTGGCGTCAGAGGCTGCACTGTGCACGGGCACTCACTGAGACTGGACCAAAACGGCATGATGTTCGACATGCTACAGAGATCGGTAATGAACCCTGACGGTTCCGTCAGCATTGTGAAAGACCAGGTGGGAAGGCCCCTTGACAAGGCAGTGCCTGTCGGGAAGCCAATGTCGGACGCTGAGCTGAAGAGCAGAACGACGATCTATCGGGTCGATGGAGAAGCAGCACGAGCTGACAAAGAGCTTATCACCTACATCCAGCGGATTCACACGCTGAGAACGATGTGGGGATTCAAGCCGATGGCATAAGAGAGGTGCAACGATATGGCTACTGAAAAAACACAGAAGATGTTCCTCGAGGCGATGAAGAAGAAGTTCGCGGAGGATCCTACTTCAAACAAGACGACCTATAAACGCGAGGGATGGACTCAGTCCAAGGACAAGCGCGAGTTCCAGGAATGGGGCGCGAAGATCGCCAAGGACCGCGGAATACCCGCGTACAACGTCAACGTCCACCTCGGCGGTATGACGCTCGGTCAGCGGCAACTCATGCCGTACAACGTCTCTGGGACCGACGTGATGTGTGAAGGCGATGACCTCCACTACGTCAACAACCCCGCAATGCAACAGATGTGGGACGAGATTCGGCGTACCGTCATTGTCGGTCTAGATCAAGCGCACGAGACGCTTACGCGAAGACTCGGCAAGGAAGTCACGCCTGAGACCATTAACGGCTATCTCGAGGCGTTGAACCACACGATGCCTGGTGCTGCCATTGTCCAAGAACACATGGTGGAAACCCACCCTGCGCTCGTTGAAGACTGCTTCGTAAAAGTCTTCACCGGTGACGATGACCTCGCTGCCGAAATCGACAAGCCGTTCCTTGTTGATATCAACAAGCTGTTCCCCAAGGCGCAAGCCGAGCAACTCAAGAAGGCGATCGGCAAGACGCTCTGGCAAGGGGTGCACATCCCGACAATCGTGTCGCGAACGTGCGACGGTGGAAACTCGAGCAGATGGTCTGCGATGCAGATCGGTATGTCGTTCATCGCCGCGTACAACATGTGCGCTGGTGAAGCCGCCGTAGCCGACCTCGCGTTTGCGGCAAAGCACGCAAGCCTCGTCGAGATGGCGAACATGCTTCCCGCGCGCCGTGCGCGTGGACCTAATGAACCCGGCGGTCTGTCGTTTGGCTTCATGGCCGACATGGTCCAAACAGACCGGATATACCCCGACGATCCCGTGAAGTCATCGCTTGAGGTCGTCGCTGCGGGCTGTATGCTCTACGATCAGATTTGGCTCGGATCGTACATGTCAGGCGGCGTCGGTTTCACGCAATACGCGACCGCAGCATACACCGACAACATCCTCGACGACTACAGCTACTACGGCAACGACTACGCGAAGAAGTACGGAGCGGACGGGAAGGCACCGGCGACGATGGACGTCGTCAACGACCTCGGTACGGAGGTTACGCTGTACGGTATCGAGCAGTACGAGAAGTACCCGACGACCCTTGAGGACCACTTTGGCGGTTCGCAGAGGGCTACGGTGCTCGCAGCTGCATCCGGTGTGACCGCTGCTATCGCTACGGGCAACTCGAACGCTGGACTAAGCGCTTGGTATCTCTCTATGCTCCTCCACAAGGACGCGTGGGGCAGACTTGGGTTCTACGGTTACGACCTGCAGGACCAGTGCGGATCCACGAACACGTTCTCCGTTAGGTCCGATGAGGGTGCGCCAGACGAACTCCGTGGTGCGAACTACCCGAACTACGCCATGAACGTCGGTCACCAGGGTGGCTATGCCGGCATTGCGAAGGCCGCGCACGTCGGTCGCCGCGACGCGTTTGCAGTAAGTCCGCTCGTCAAAGTGTGCTTCGCCGACCCCAACCTGTGGTTCGACTTCGCTAAGCCACGGGCGGAGTTTGCGCGCGGCGCTCTGCGAGAGTTCCAGCCTGCCGGTGAGAGAACAATCGTCTCGCCCGGCCGAAAGTTCTAAACTGCGATGGAGTGACACCCGTCACTCCTCTTTGTTTTTTTTAGCGATTTTTTTGAACTTCCAACGCTTGCTAAGCGCAGCGGTTATTCGCTAGGACGTAAGAGACAAGTACATCGACGTGCGTTCTTAGAAAGACCCGTGTAGGCGTTTGTCTAAGAATGAGCGTGCGCACCGATACATTTTATGAGGGCTGAAACAGAGTGGCGACCTGCGCGGCAGACTCCGTAGGAACAGAATTCGTGTGCGCTTAGCCGCAATTCAATCCTCTTGATTTGGTGTTGATCGACAATAGGGGGTGCTGCGGACACCCTCGAGCAAGCTCTGCATCAAAGCGGCTTTCAACTTTTAGCGACCTAAAGGAAGAGATAGGATTGAATCCATTTTCAAGGGTGTCGATCTCGTTTGCGCTAGCGGGACTAACGACCCTTCCGATATGTGAGTTTAATCGTATGAAGCGGTCCAAAACTAACATCGAGGGAATACAAACTTCATTGATCCCTGCCTGCGCCTGAACCTTTCGCACCCGGGGGCGAGCTCTCCGGTCACTAAGTATCTAAAACGCCCTTAAAAAGGTTCAACCGCGGTCTTCGCACCGTCTTCTGCGGGTATTGTCCTTTTATGTGCTCGCTGAAGTATTTCAAATCGGTCTTTTCGAGATCCAAGCCTATGGAATCCAAAAAACCTGCAAAGACTTCTTCAGGAACTCCTGAATATTGGTAGATACTTGAATCGCAGAATTCTATTTCGAGCGTAGACGTTTCGATATCATATCCGACTGCTCGCACACTGACGGAGACGACGACTTCGCGATTCATAATCTTACTCCGATTTTCACATATTTGACTTTTGCTGATGCAACAACTAGTTATGTCGCCGCTTAACGCAGCCTAAACCCCGAATTGATGATGATACACGTCATCATTTTCTGCGGTCGATTGTCTATTGACTTTTTGAGTTGGCTCGAGCGTTGTGCACGTGCCTGATTTACCTTCAATTTCAGTTCAATCGCTCGGAACAAGCGTTGCGCTTCGTGCCGTATCTCTGTAAGGCTTGCATATCATCATCTATCTTGCGCTTTTTTTCCAATCCTTGACTCCTCGTTCCAAGTTCTCGAGTTTTTCGTCGCTGGTTTGTTGTCATTTTCCGCTACATTTTTGATGCGTAGGATAGTGTTACGATCCGTGCCACTGACCTTTCCTGCACAGGCAGTTTTGTTTTCCGCAGCAGATTAGCCCTCTTCGCAGCGAATCACAAAGCGGTTTGCAGTTGAGCCTCTTTTCAGGGTTATTACCCTCAACTACTATTTCGTGCTTCTCGTCTGGCGATTTGTTGATGCCGCGCGACGTCACTTCAGCCGCTTTCTGCGTAAGCATTTTCAATTCTCGATCAGGCCTGTGCTGAATTCTTAAGGTGACGACTCTAATTTTCGACGCTGTTTTCTGCTGTGACGTTTTCCATTCACATATTGTTTTTCTCATGTTGAAATGTCGCCTTAACCTAACCTAATTCGCAGGCTCATTTTCTCGGGGGAGATCTATATCGTTCGGTGGAAGCTTATTGTTATACGGCTGTTAGATCAAACTCACGCAACAAAGCTGTGCGAGGGCAGTCCAACAAAGCGGATCAACAAATTAGCGCTAGAACGAAGACAATGATAGTGATTGAAACTTCAAAGCCGTGATGACGGTCGCGAGATAATCCGTCGCGAGATGGTAAAAAATACATACAGTATTCGATTCCTTCGCGACAAGTGCATCGTAGACACCGATGCGGAAGCACTACACAAAGAGCAGTGGTAAACGGACTGCAAATGGACGCAACTAAAACGTATACTCTCAGTGTTAAAAAGTCTGCCAGTACTGTAGAAAAGCCGTGTTCGCTTGTTAACGATAAACAGGCCGTTGACGGGCGCCTTCGTGCCAATGAGTTTGATAACGACGCCCTTTCTTAAGCGAGCATAAGAAATATAGCATAAGCACGCATAAGGTATTGACCGCATGCTGGCAGGAGAGTGAGCGAATGGCTAAGGTGCTTCTGAACGTTTTTGTAGACTATGAGACCTTAGGAAGAACGGTTAACATCCTATCCCAACAGGGCGTGACAGGATTTTATTGTCTCGAGTACTGGGGTGTTTCACCGCAGAATTGGAAAGGTTTTGTCATCAGAGAGGAGCCTGAAATGGCCATTGAGGCAATACGGGACCATACCGAGAGGGCTATACAGGTTAATACGGTCGTGGATGATGATCTCGCTGAAACTATCGCGCGAGTACTGGCCACAGAACTTGCGGGAAAGCGCTATACAATTTTGAAAACTCCAGTGGATTCGATCCGCGTCGCAGCGCCGTAGAGGCGTGTATGGAACGGAGTCCCACGCGCTAGAGACATATTGGCTATCGAGGCGTGTTTGAAACAAATATCCATCATGACGATTTCCGGGACGCTTAACGTTCTATGCCTATTCGTCCACAAAGCGGTATCTGGGAATTTCAATACGGGCTGTATAAGTTTAAGATGCCCTCTAAAAAAAAGGCGTGGTGAGCCGCCCAGCTTTCGCAGTCCTCTTACCGCAGTCTAGCGCAGAAAGGCTAACCACAGAAAGAGATGTTCTCAAGATATATTATTGGCAGTTTAAAAGTAGTTTAAAGAAGGCCAAATAAATCATGAAACAAAAAAGGCCCTTTCACGTCATGATCATTCCTACTCTTGGCTGCCCTTCGAAATGCGCTTATTGCTGGAGTTCTGAGGTGGGCTCGCTTATCATGAGCATAGAGATAGTCAAGGACATTGTGGCCTGGCTCAAGGACTTCAGAAATGATCCCGTCACATTTACATTTCACGGAGGGGAGCCCCTTCTTGCCGGGGCTGACTTCTACAGAGTGGTTCTGCCCCTGCTCTCAATCGAACTCGAGCATATTCAGCCCAATTTCGCGCTGCAAACCAACCTCTGGAAGCTCACGCCCGAGCTGGCGGAGGTCCTATCTGAGTACAATATTCCCATAGGCTCAAGCCTGGATGGACCGCAGGAGTTAAACGACCTGCAACGATCGGAGGGCTACTACGAGAGGACTATGAGAGGATACGAATTGGCCAGGAGCCACGGCCTGCAGGTGCAGTTCATCTGCACTTTCACCTCTTATTCCTTGCAGTTCAAAGAGCAGATATTCAATCATTTCCTCGAAAATGGGCTGGCTCTCAAGCTACATCCCGCTTTGCCGTCCCTGCGTAGCGACGAGCCGGACAAATGGGCGCTCTCTCCGGAGAAGTACGGCGAGCTTCTTGTCTATTTGATGGACAGGTACTTAGAGAACATGAACCGGACTGAGGTCAGAAACATCAACGACTACTGCAGATGCGTCTTAACTAGGCGAGGAACAGTCTGCACCTTTGTGGACTGCATGGAGCATACGTTTGCGGTTGGCCCGGATGGAAGCATTTATCCATGCTATCGCTTCGTGGGCATGCCGGAATATGTTATGGGCCACGTCCAAGATCGCCCCAGCCAGAAGGATCTGGCCGAATCAGCTGTCGGACTTCTGATGCGCCACTTTAAGGAGTATGTGGATGAGGAGTGCAAAGGTTGCAAGCATATTCGCTACTGCAGGGGAGGCTGCCCCTACAACGCAATGGCCTCCACCAGCGGGGAGATTATGGGCGTTGATCCACATTGCCTTGCATATAAGAGGATCTTTGATGAGATCGCAGATCGTTTCAACGAGGAGATGATGGGATCCGTCGGCTTGGAGAAGGATGTATCTGTCGAGCCAGTGAAGGCCGTGAGGCCCGCAATTATGCCGCTTATACGAAAACTAGCCTCAAATTAGGGAGAGCGGGAGATGAAGAGGCATAAGTATGGAAAAGGCTGTAACAATAAGGATTAAAGAAAGTACGCGAGAACGTATCAAGAACCTGAGGACAGTTGATGGTACGTTAGACAGTCTCATAAACACGGCTTTAGACTGTCTGGAGCGGAGACGCCGACGATGTGGGACGATATTGGAAGATGGGATAGTCTCATAAACACGGCTTTAGACTCTCTGGAGCGGAGACGCTGACGAAGTGGAACGATACTGTACTGATTTGCTTGATGATTGACCGACGCCCTTTGAGGCGATGAACTTTAGAGTGCCCAAATAAAGCTTATTTTTTGGCGCATTGCGTTAGCGCGTCTATTAACACTTGGATAGGCTTCAAGGGTGTTAGCGACCGAGAGCATAAGATACAATATAAACGAGAGATATTTTCGTGAACATTTTCTCATCATTTTGTGAAATGATTATGCTCGCTCCGGCGTTCCCGATTCTTGACTTCTGTGGAGTTGGTCAAATCAAGTAAAAGTGTTGCGATTGTTGCCAACTCAATGGCGTTATGCATTAGGATCGTGTCAAGACGCGGCGGCGTGGCCCTGCTAACGCGGCTTTTTTTATAAAAAAGAAGCTTTGCACAAGCTTTAAGCTAAGAAAAATGTTCATTTTAATGTGCAAGAAGGCGCTATATAAGGGTCTAGCAACCATTTGCATAGAAACCTTCGGACATTACTAACAATAATGATTCAGACGTGGCCCGATTGTTACTCATATGACGGCGACGACAGCTATTAACCCCTCCACCAACCGGGCAACTGTCTGATTTTTAATAAAAAAATTTAAACGGAGCCCGATTTGACGTTTTCCGCTGGTCGACTTTATATAGTTCTCTTTTTTTCACGATAATTGGAAAAATAATGGCATGGAACACGAACGCGAACTCGGTTGCGACGACGAACTTGCTACCCCTTGGCGCCGGCCCACAGAGATTGAGGGAACCGGTCTCGAAGGAACGCCTTTTGAAAGCACCAGAGCGCACAATAAGGAAGGAGGGATCCGCAAATGCCTTATGCAGGTCCTGCGCGACGTCGCGCATACGGCGCGGCAGGCAAGCGTAGGCAACGGGCCCAGGGGTGGACGAAAAAAAGGTTGGACACACTTCCAACCGCCCTGTCAAATCGAGAGTGCCCGTGGCGTGTGATTATCGCGCCTCAGGGGCTATAACAAGCGATGCGTCGTAGGGATTGCCCCTCACTTTTATTAACTCGCGCGAGAATTCTTAACTCAGTTGGATAAAGAGGTGGGTAAATGGAAAGAACGGTTATTACCACAACAAAAGGAGTCGCCGGTATTTCACGTCCTTTTAAGAGCATTATAGAGCAGCTAGGCTTGCACGACGAAGACACAATTATGTACGTCGGCCTGCCAGGGGTGTGCACTCCATTCGTTGAACTGCTTTCTTACGCAATCAGGGCTCTAACAATCAAACAGGTGTTTGTCGCTAATTTGGATCTTGCCGTGGCAAAGACGGTAGTTCCTGTGGAGAATGTCGGAATACAGTTCGCAGATCCTGTAAAGATTGATAAAGCCAAGGTCATCGTCGTCCTCGGAGGATTAGCGATGCCCATTTCACCTGTAAGCCGCGACGATGTTTCCTTGTTCCTCCAGCGCGTTTTGCTGCCAGGAGGTTCGGTAATCGGTGTCTGTTTCATGAACATGTTTGAACAAGTCGGCTGGACATCGACAATACCGTTCAATTTTTTGATTGATGCGACTATCGACCCTGTAAGGGTTGAACTATTCACAAGGTAGAAACTCGCTAAAAAACGATCGCGTTAAAAACGTATTGTCAGAGACCCTCCGGCGGACAAGATGCGATGACGAGTGTTGTTTCAGACATTCTGGAAAAAGTCAAAAGTGGTGGCCGAGTCGGCGAAACAGAAGCCCTCATTTTGCTCAATGTGCGTGGAGCTGAACTTCACGCGGTACTCGCAGCTGCGGATTCCGTCAGGGAGATGCGGGTCGGCAATGACGTAACCTACGTGATCAATCGAAACATTAACTTCACCAATATCTGCATCGGGTCGTGCGGATTTTGCGCCTTCAGAGCGCGACAGGACGATCCCGAGGCCTATTTCTTGCCCGTCGATGAGATCGTCAAACGGGCGGTCCAAGCACGGCGCACAGGTGCGACCGAAGTTGGGATTTTCAGTGGACTCCACCCCAAGGTGGATGGCACGACCTACGTGGAAATCGTGCGAGCCGTGAGGAAAGCTGTTCCGGACATCCACATACATGCCTTTTCACCCGCTGAAGTCGCATATGGCGCCGATAAGTTGGGCATTTCGCACGTCGAAATGCTCAAGATGCTGAAAGAAGAGGGTCTCGATTCGATGCCGGGCACAGCAGCAGAGATTCTCGTCGATGACGTGCGCAAAACCTTGTGCCCGCAAAAGATTGACACGAAAACGTGGACAGATATTATTGTTACGGCTCATAAGCTCGGAATTCCGACGACGTGCACGATGATGTACGGCCATATAGAGTCGTATGAGGACGTGGTAGCTCACCTGCAGCTTTTGAGAACGATACAGGACACGACCGGCGGCTTTACGGAGTTCGTTCCGTTGACCTTCATCCACTACAACACGCCGATCTATCGTGCGGGCATCGCACGTCCGGGTGCTACCGGACGCGAAGATCTTCTCATCTTTGCGTTGGGGCGAATGTATCTCGACAACATCCCGAATATACAAGTGTCCTGGGTCAAGTTAGGAACAAAATTCGCTCAAATTGCGCTGACCTGCGGTGCAAACGATCTTGGCGGCACATTGGTGGAGGAGAACATAACGCGGAGCGCGGGAGGGACAGCCGGGCAAAGCCTAACGCCAAGCGAGTTTATCAGAATAATCACCGATCTCGGACGTGTCCCTCGAGTACGAGACACGCTTTATAAGATGCGGCCGGCCTGAATATGCGAACGTTCTGCCGACACGCAAGCCCGTGCGCGATCTAATGAGACGGCTGTTCGCGACGTCGTCATCAAAAGGCTAGCTCCGCCGTGAACGATTTGGGGGGCCTCTGCGTTATATCTGTTCGCAACGGCAACGAAGAGGCGCACACCAGGACAGAAGTTTAGTTTTTGTGCT
>Ga0326727_10002215_pt1 | contig 67913 bp, 62 predicted proteins | sample MB2enrmetagenome_FD_207643 | JGI IMG/M metagenome (GOLD analysis project Ga0326727, IMG submission 207643) | Lab enriched peat soil microbial communities from McLean, Ithaca, NY, United States - MB29MY | ecosystem: Environmental > Terrestrial > Soil > Wetlands > Peat | place: USA: New York...
CGCATGTTATGGGGAATATCAGGTAACTCGCTGGCCATCGTCTGTCCTCCTCGCCCGCCATAGGGCAGAAGACAGACGTTAGCAACTTCGGTCAGGCGTTGTCATGCAAGGTTGCCGAAACCTCACGCCCCATCAGCGGAGCTCAAAAGGAGAAAGTTTCATGTTCGCTTGCTAAGCTGAAACCAAGCTCTTCTCTTTAATGGATGAAGATCCCTTCAATCCCTTAAAAAGATCCAGGTAGAGTGATTTCTGCCCGGCGACGAACAGAAGCATCCCAAGATATGCTACGAGAAGAACCGCACATTCAAGTATGAGTCGGGGGATAGTGGAGAAGAATTGGCCACAAGCTAACCTTACCCCAAAAGCGAGGGCTCCCGCCAAAATGCCTGACGTCAGTGGCCGACTCACCTCCAGCAGAATATCGCGAATGGAAATTGCCGTGCCGTGAACGCACCAGGCAATATGCGGAATGACCCACAACATCATTACCGCGGAATAGGCGAACGCAACTCCCTTGGGTCCATAAGGCAATCCTAGGACGTAACCCACAATGATCAGGGGCGCGAAGACCACAGCGATCTTTAAGCCGCGAGCGACCAACCCGAGCGAATTGAGCAGCCACCCTAAAGGATTGATTATCGCAAAGATCGCGATCGTCGGAGCCAGCAAGCGAAAAATCGCCGCCGCATCTTTCCACTTTGGCCCCAGAAGAACGAGAATCGCATCATCAGCAAAAAGAGCGCAGGCAATCGTGATGGGCAGGGTCAGACCCAGGACCAAAGAGAAGCCCTTCAGGAAGTAGCTCTTGAGGCGACTGAGATCGTCCTGGACTCGGGACAACGCCGAAAACGCTACCTCGCCGACTGCTGAGTTCAGATTGTCTGTTGGTATGTTGATGATCTGGTAAGCCCTTCCGTAGAGCCCGATTGCATCAGCTCCCCAGAAACGGCCTATGAGGACTTTCTCAGAATTATAAGCAGCATAAGCTACGAGGCCATTCAAAGTAAGAGTACCGCCAAAATGCATCATCGAACGAATTCCGGCCTGCCGGCGTGGCCTGCCCGGGACCCAGCCTGTGGCCAGCCAAAAACCAATTGTGGCGATAAACGGCAGAGTGACCGTCATCGCTACAAGAGCCCAATAACCGTAGCCAGCCTTGGCCCCGCCGATGGCAATAGTGGTACCCACAATCAAGGAGACAACGCTTATCACTGCCAAGGCGGTAAAACGCATCTGGCGTTGGAGAAGCACCGAATGTTGTATCCCTGCCGCGTTGAAAAGGAATCCCGCCGCCAAAACAATCGTCACTGCCAACAGCCGGGGCTCGTGGTAAAAGGCAGCGAGAGCCGGTGCCATGGCGACTGCCAAAAGCCCGAGTAGCACTCCAACCAGTAGGTTGATCCAGAATAATGTTGAAATCTGCTCCTCCGTAACGGTCGTGCGCTGAATGGCGGCAGATGAAAGCCCGAAATCCCGGAACAGACTCAACACCCCCGTGAAAGCTGTGACCATACCCACTAATCCGAAGTCTTTCGGCCCCAGGAGCCGGGCTAATATCATGAGAGAGACCAAGCGCAAGAGGAAATTCGCCGCTTGGGCGCACAGTCTTGCGAACCCCCCCTGAATTGTCTTCTGTTTCAAATCCTTCATCGCGTTCCCACACTGCCCCTGGGAGATGTCAACCGCATAGGCTCGCGATCGCACTTTGCGCACCAATCATCAAGGTCGCGTTTCACGTGGTCTCCTTAAATTCACAGACCATCTTGCGGCAATAGAATGCCTCGGCGTACCTATCCGGCGCAGCGCACTCAACACCACGCAGTCGAAGGATCGCCTGAAAGGTGTCCTCGGTGAGCCAGGCCTTATTGCTCTGGGTCTGAAAGACATCGCAGATGTACTTAACCTTGCGGTCGCAGATTTCCCGCCCCAAAGGGACGAACCAGTTGGGCGAGCCCAGATCGCCGTCGTACTTTGGAATTTCATACTCCAGGATTAAGTGCCTGCGCCAGGTATTCCAAGTAAGATCAGATATGGTGCGATGGTCTTGGTGCCGGTCATCGCGATAATGCGTAAAAATCAGATCAGGCGATACCCGTGCTTTCAACTCCTCGAAGAACTCCTTGATTCTCGCCCCATCAAAAGGAAAGAAGCCATCGCGAAAGTCCTTGACGATAACCTCCTTGTGCTCAGCCTGTTCCAGGAAAAACGCGGCGCTGGTGCGTGCCTCGCGTTCGCGTTCCCTTCCCGAACTGAAGACGACCCAGAAAAACTCCAGGTTGCGGTGCCCGGAGACCAACTGCAGAACGGTCCCGCCGCAGCCAATCTCGATGTCGTCGGCGTGTGCCCCAAGACACATGATTTTGAGAGGGGCGGTACGGCTTGAGGAGAGACTTACGGGAAGCATAGGATTCGGTTCACCTCATACAATCTCTAGCGCTGATCACCGCCATTGGTCCTCCACACTTCCCAGGGAGCGACGCCGCCCGTGCACAAGCCCTCCAGTTGCTGCTTGTCCTTAAAAGTGTCCATGCTGGCCCAAAAGCCATCGTACGGGTAACCGATCAATTGCTTTTGTTCGATCAATCTGTGGAAGGGCTCGATTACAAGTTCCTCTTTCTCGCGCATGTAATCAAAAATTTGCCTCTTGAAGATGAAGAAACCTCCATTGATGCGGACACTACCATTATTGATGGCGTGGATCTCCCCCACGAGGCTGCCATTGCCCTCATGTAAGGAGACCAAGTGATAGCTGAGGTTGGGCCGGACACAGAGAAAGCTGGCAATCTTGCCGTGTTGGTGAAAGTGTTCCAACTGTTCTGGAAGGGGCATATCCGTCAGGCCATCGCTATAGTTGGCCAGGAATTCTTCTTCCCCTTCCAGGTACTTCTGGACCGCTCTCAGGCGTTGGCCGATATTGGAATTGATTCCGGTATCTGCAAAGGTGATGCGCCAGTCATGAATATCACTATTCAGTAGCTCGAGTTTTTTGCCGCCGCCGGACAGGACAAAATCATTGGAGGCGCATTCGTTGTAATTGAGGAAGTAGTTCTTGACAGCATCCCCCCGGTATCCCAGGCACAGAATAAAGTCCTTGTGCCCAAAGTGGGCGTAGTATTTCATCACATGCCAGAGAATAGGGCGATAGCCGATATGCACCATAGGCTTGGGGATATCTTCCGCATCACGGATCCGCAAACCCAATCCGCCACAGAAAAGAACGACCTTCATAGGGCATCCTCCACATCGTATTACCTGACTGTTAGGCGTTTCCGCCTACGAGTTCCTCGAGCCAAGTTTCGCCCCGGAAAAGGCGATACTGTTCGGCCCGAAGTTGGTCTGCAAGCCTGTCGCGAGGAATTGAAACGTCGTTGTAAGTAATTACCGAATCTTTGGCAACGTCTCGTTTTAACAAGCAGCCCTCCACCAGTCCTTCCGGCAGATACCGGTTGCGGCACATTTCGTCGGAATTTACCGCCTCACCGTAGGTCATGTACATGCCGTAGTCATCGAGCACTTCCCCGGAACGCAGGTCGCGCTTGGCGACAGCACAGACCTCAACCACTGGGCCGCCAAGTGGTTTCGCCACCGAATCCCGGAAGAGCGCCACGCGCGCGATCGCGTTGGGCACCTCGAAGTGAACCAGGTGATAGGGTGTGAAAAACGAGTATAGCGGACCGTCTCCCATCTTATAAAGATTGAGATAATGTTGCTGCTTGGGATCTGGATGCTCGGCGAGACAGTAGATTTTCGTCAGGGGTGTGCCGACCACATAGTCCACAATGCCACCTAACTTCCTGACTTCTTCGATGTTGTAAACCTTCCCGATCTTCATCACATCGTCTTTATATTCCATTCCTCTCGACATACCCCGTGAGCGCACTACGAAACCCGTCGCGTTGGCGACAATCGCCTGCTCGAAGCTAATCTTCGAGCCATCGGCAAAGCTGGTCACCATCGCCGGGTTCTGCCCCCACTTCTCAGCAAAGGCTTTTTGCGTGGTGGGATTGCGGTACGGATCCTGAAGCCCCTTAATATTGCCAATTACGCGCGGTGTGAGTCCAAGGCCCTTCACCCAACGGTAAAGGTTAATCTGCAGCCCCGGCTCATCTCCATCGCACGCCGACAGGATTACGCGATGCTTCTCTGCATAAACCTGCAGGATCGGTCCAATGGTAGCGTCGATTTCGGCATTCAATAAGACGATGTCCTTGCCATGCCGGAAGGCCTCGAGAGCCACGCGGGCGCCGAACTCGACTGATCCTGTCACATCAACCAGCACGTCGACCTCCGAGGAGCGCGCCAGCAGGAAGGCATCCTCCGTGGCGACCACCTTACCCTGACGAATGGCGAAGTCGACCTCCTGCTGCACCGAGGGAGACGCCACGTCCGTGAGCCCCGCATAATGGCAAAGGTCATAGGCGCGCTGCGACCGGCGGTTGTAGACGCCTACCAGGCGCATGCCCTTCATCGTATTCACGATATGGTTGGAAAGCCCATGTGATATGAAGCCCGCGCCGATCAAAGCCACCCGGATCGGACGGCCTTCCTTCTCGCGTGCCATTAGTGCAGTATCAACGAGTATCATGCGAACCCTCCAAAAAGATTTGAGCCTTTGGCCGGTCCTCAGGGCCCCGGCCAACCAGGATCACTTGCCCAGACTCATCCTCTGCTTGAGCTCTGTTTCTTGTTCGTCCAGCCGTTTCCAAAGTTGGTCCTTTTCAGACACGACGGTTACCGGAAGAGGCCATTGCAAACCCAACCGGGGATCGTTATACAACAGTCCGCCTTCCGAGCCAGGCGTGTAGAACTCTCCCACCTGATAGCTCGTATCCGTGTTGTCTCGCAGTGCCTGGTATCCGTGGGCAAAGCGCTCAGGCACATAAAGGCCGCGGCAGTTGTCCTCGTTCATCTCGACAGCGACGTGTTGCAGGTAGGTGGGGCTTTCCGGACGCAAGTCCACAATGATATCGAGGATCGCGCCACGCGTGCAGCGGACAAGTTTTGTCTCCGCGGCGGGTGGGCATTGGAAATGCATGCCCCGCATCGTGCCCTTCAAGCGGTTGAAGGCCATGTTGGCCTGGGCAATGATTGGTTTCAACCCATGCGCGGCGAACTCATGTTGACAGAAGACGCGTGCAAAGAAGCCTCGCGGGTCCTCCCGCCGCTCAATGTCGATCACAAATGCACCCTTCAATTTTGTCTCTGTAAAGATCATATAGGGGAGTCTCCTTAGTTGTCGTTTCTGTGGCGTCAGCGCACGAGAGCCGGCGCCAGGGCTTTGTCTGTCGAAGCCTTGACTTTCCGGCGTAGGGAAGCATCCAACTCCCCAGCTTTCAGGAGGCGCTGGATGTGGCTCATGCGTAGGTATCGGCCGCCCTCAACATCCTCGCAAGTAAGCCCGACCGCGCGATAGGCGTCGTAGAGTTCCTGGGCGCCCTGGCGGGCGGTCCACTGGGGGCGAAAATCCGGCAGCGCGCGGGAGATTTTATCGCAGTTGATGCGGTAACAACGTTTATCCGGACCGCCATCGGGAGCGTATTCGACGCGGGACCCGGGAACCGTTTCGGCAACGATCGCGGCCAATTCACGAATGCGATAGTTCTCCGCGGTCTGGCCGACGTTGAACGACTGGTTGTGAATGACCTCGCGCGGCGCATCGAGCACGGCCAGCATGGCCGCGGTGATGTCGCGGATGTGCACGATGGGACGCCAGGGCGAGCCATCGCTCTTGATGTACACCCGGCCGGTGGTGTGCGCCCAAGCAACCAGGTCGTTCAGGACGATATCCAGCCGCAGCCGCGGGGAAACGCCATAGGCGGTCGCATTTCTCATGTAGGTGGGACTGAAATGGTCATCGGCAAGGGCAGCGATGTCGCGCTCCACCAGGACTTTGGATTCGCCGTACGCCGTGACCGGGTTGACCGACGCCGTCTCGTCATGGAACGTATCCCCAGCGGCGCCGTACGTGCTGCACGACGAGGAAAAGACAAAGCGCTTCACGCCCGCCGCTTTAGCCAATTGGGCCAGGTGGACCGAGGCCAGATGGTTGATATCATAAGTGAGGTTGGCATTGAGGTTGCCCAGCGGATCATTCGACAAGGCAGCCAAGTGCAACACGGCGTCGAAGCCTGCGAGATCCTCCTTCGTCAGATCACGGAGGTCTTTCCGGACCTCCGGAATCTCCGGGGACGGTTCCCCAAAGTCACAACCCGCAAATAGGTCCGCATCAAACCCGACCACTTCATGGCCTGCCGACCGCAGGATGGGCGCTGCCACAGCCCCGATATAGCCTTTATGGCCAGTCAAGAGAATCCTCATTTTCGTGCACTCCTGTTCGAAGTAGATTTGATCCTACAGTTGCGACTAAAGAAGTCAGGCGATAGAATTGGGCAGTTTGTCGTGATGCCAAGCTTTGCCCGAATCCCGAAAAAGGTGATCTTTCATCGAGCCGGATCAGCGCTCATTCGCTAAACTGCCGTCTGCCGAACGGCCTGACTATCCTTACAGAATTCATTTTCTTTCCCGGTTGCCGGCGGATTCGCCGTAGCTCCTAGCTGAAAAACTGCCGCGTAGCGGATTCTCCAATCCCGTCTTCTCTTGTTCAAGGGCTCCAAGCCCGCATATTTAAACGGCCAGTCACTTCTCATGCCAGGGTCTGCCTCGTGGATCTCCCCGAGTAATTCCTCGACCGGCTTCCATCCCAAGTCACGCGCAACCTTTGTCCGGACGTCCAAGTCAATTCCAGAAACAAAAAGATGCCCGTGCGGACTTACCAACCGAGCGATGTTACGCAAACATCTCTCCGCCTCCGAGGGATCCATATGGCATAGAAAATTGTTCGCCACCACCATATCCTGGGACCCCAGGGCGTCAAGAATCTCCGACTCCCCGACATCGCCGACCTGCCACTTGATCCCTTCCTTGATCCACGATTTGACTGTCATTACGTCCCCATCCCGGTCAAACAATTCCTCCATTTCAGCCGCCGTCATGCGTTCAAAAACCCGCGTAGCTGTCAATTGTGACGCCGCGAGCGAGTACACACCGCATTTCGCAACTTCCACAGCCTGCTTGGAAATGTCCATAGCATGCATAATAAGGTTCAAATCAGGCCGTGCGGAACGTATTCTCCATGCCACCGAATAAGCCTCCGCACCGGTGCTGCAGCCCAGCACTGTTACTCTTAATGTATCGCCTTTGGGCTTTTGATCTAGCAGTCGTCGGATCAATTCCAGTTCGGGGCGATTTCGCAAGAAAAACGTGCTAAAAGCTTGCGCCCGAACACGTTGTATCCGAGCCAATGTATGCAAGAAGTTACCATATAGACGGATTGGACTACGAGTGGTATAGGACGAAGGAAGATGCTTCCACAATCGCTCGTTAAGGCGTAGATAGGCACTAACCGGAGATTTTCCAAACACCTTCAGTCTTACTAATCGCGTCAACCAAGATCCGCCGTCGACTGCACAAGGGGATTCTCGACGAACTACGTCTGGGTTCCATTTGGTAAACGTATCATTGCCGCTAAACCAGCGCGGCTTCGAAAGGCCTATTAGTGTCATCTTCCCTGAATAACAATACTCTACCTTTGGCGGGACTTCCACGAGCATGCCGGGACGGACATCATACTTATGATCGTCAATGGTGAAATGACCACTTCCGGAAAGGACATAATAGATCCGCGTAATCTTCTTACTTATCATGAAGGTATCGTGTCCCTTTTCCACTTCAATGTAATAAACCTCAAGATCCTTTTGATTCAACGGCCCGAACGTATACCCTAACAGGCCCTTTCCTGTAAATGAGACCGAAGTTGGAAGTGAATATATGTAAGGCATGCTTTTCATCTGCGCGAAGGACACCTGTCCCAAAGACCTTCCTTAGCTCTATCTTGAGCCTTACGAGCGGCCAAAGGCCAATCTTTCGCTGACCTGCCCCCGTTTTCTGTACCAATCATGACGTCAGTTCCGGGGTTGTCTCTGGCATTAGTTCTTCTCTGGGGTCGAGGTGAATCTCGCAAACCCCCCGTCGGTTGGTTTCATGAATAATCATGAATAAGGGGATACCCTCGGCAATTCAGAAGAGTTTGTTAGAAGTTCTGCGTCGGAGTCAGAACGGACACAACGTGTCATGAGTAGAAAACTCCCTCCGCGCACTGCTCAACCTCAAGCATTCTCAGTTCTTCTGGAGCAGAATGGCCCAGTCGTTACGGTCAGGCATTGGAGGTGAAGTCCAAACTGGTCCCTTGGCAGGTGGAAGTGTGATCCTCTCGCCGGTTGAAGGGTCAAACCGCGTACCGCTGTAAGGACCACCCTGAAGCCTGAGGGTTGCCCTGCCCCCATGCGGCAGGTGGGCCGCATAAATCTCCCCCGCTTTTGCGAGGCAATAGTTGCCATTGTTGACGAGTTCGTCGTGAGGCTCAGTTTTCCACCAATCAAAGCTCGTAAAATAATCGACCATGTGCGCGTATCCTTGCAGCATGGTCATCGTCGTGTCGCCACGCCCGTTCATCCAGCCGCCACCCGTGTCTGGCCATATGTTCGTTCCGCGCCGCGCCGTTTCCCCTGTGGTTTGGTAGCCGCCGGCCATGACGATGTCCCAAGCGGTCCGGCGCAAAGTGTCAGCGCACTCTGATCCGAGCCCCTCGGACCACAGTGGGTAGTGGTCTTCGTAACCGTATTCCTCGTTGGTCTGCGGGATAATACGTCCAAGCTCTTCCTGCCGTTTTCGCTGGGCCAGCATGAAGGCATGCTGCGCCCTCGACCATTCCTGAAACGACGTGAAGTCGAACCAGTCGGAAGTGCGATCCTGATGCGCATTGTCCACCGGATGGCTGGTAGCCAGATGCCGGTACGGGTCCCACTCCTTGATCAGCATTCCAGTGGCGTGTGTCCATCGCTCATCCCGGTAGCGGTCGAGATCGTCGCCGAGGTCCCAGGTGATATTCGAGAATGCGCCAAAGCGCGCAATGGCATATCGGATGAATCGGTGCTCATCCGCACTGCCCGGCGCAGGGTGAACACGGCTGTCGTTCATGTCCAGGACAAGCGAAAAGATCACGTCCCGATCTCGGGCAAAGCGAAGTGCCCGGTCGAACTTCTGCCAATAGGACACCTGAAAACGACTATAGTCGAAGCCCGGATGATAGATATCCTCGGCCCGACCAAGGTCAGCGAGGGAGTCAAACAAGCCGCCACCGAAACCCATGCCAAAGCGCTGGCCGAGACGGCCCAGAGTGTGTAGAAAGCCCAGGCCTTTACCCGCGGGCCAGGGGGTAATGAAGGGTGTCCAGTTAGTACCTGCCATGACGGGCTCGCCGTAGAATTGATTTGTCCGGCCCGCAATCGTGACCCGGAGGCGGTTGATTTTCAAGTCGTGAAGACGCTCAATGCTGCCCCGGATCACCTTATCATCAGACCACCCCATGAGCCAATAAGCTGTCGTGCCATTGAAAAAGTAGTGCTCCCCTGTACCCTCCCATATGAAATGCCACCGGTGCTGCGGATCCACACGGATCGGGCCGCGGCGATGTCCACTGGTTGCGTGGAATGTGCCCGTCGATGTACTGGTTTGCCTGCCTTGGCGATATTCGATGGAGTACTTGTAGTCGCCCGGCGCCGGCGGCATGAACCGTATCCGAAAAACGCTCCCGTCTTCGGAGTCACAGAACCCGCCTACCTGCCACCTTTTGCTTCCGTCTGGTGACTCGAACCATCCGTCGAGTGCCGCGTCTGTAAAAGGATTCCGGGCATGGGGCCAGGAGACGTTCGCTGCCACTTCCACAAAGTCGTAAGCCTCGACGGTGTGGATGGGCTGGGAAAACAAGATGCGCAGAGGCACGGGGACGCTACACCCGCTTAGCACAACACAAAAGCATGAGAGCGCAAGAAACGCCGGATAAGACAAACGGCCTGGTTGCAGGCCATAGGTCGCCTCCCGCAACGGCAACAACGGCGGGAGATCGACCCACCTCCAACCTTGACGATCATGCTTTGCTCGCAAACTGATCCTCCACTCGCTCTGGACAGATGAGGCGGCGCTAGGCCCGGCCCCCGGGCGATTATAGAGATGCCGCGGTGAGGGATCGCAACATCCAACGTGCCTCTCAGAGAACAGGGGAGAAAAATCTGTTTCGGATGTCGTCTAGGGAGTCCGCCACGTAGAAACTATCTTCTTGTACTTCAATCCTTGCAGGTCCTGATCGGAGGAGAATTTTGGTGCCAACGCCCGCCGCTTGAGCAGCCTCGATATCTGACTCTTTGTCCCCAATGAGAACGCTCGACGCCAAATCCAGATTGAAGTCCGCCCGCGCACGCAACAGCATTCCGGGCATGGGCTTTCGGTCTGGAGAGTCACGTTGGTATCGGCCAATGCCCTGAACCGGATGATAGGGACAGTAATACACCCGGGCGATTCGGACCTGGTGCTCAGCAAACTGGCGAATCATCCACTCCGTCAATGCAAGGAACTCCGCTTCGGGGTAATAACCCCGTGCAATACCGGATTGGTTTGTGATTACCATTAAGAGGTAACCACGAGACTGCGCCACCCGACACAGTTCAAAGATACCCTCCTGGAAGTGGAAATCCTCGGAGCGATGTATATAAGGCACGTCCACATTGATAACTCCGTCGCGGTCCAAGAAAAGCGCCTTAATCATCCGAATACTCCTACGGCCAACGCGGCAAATGCTTCCTGCAGGGACCAATTGCTGAACCAGCCATTGCCTTTAGACCACGGGATGAGCCGGGGAAGCCGAGTATTCGGCTGCAAGCGCCTGCTCGACTGCATCGCAGAGTGCGTGACCGACCAGGAAGTGGCACTCCTGAATGTGTGGCGTCTCCTCGGAAGGCACAGCGATCAGTCTCTCGCAGATGACTGTTGCCATGGTCTGTCCAGGATTCCAGGAGTGCCTGGATATCAATCGGATTGTTTACATCGTGGCCGATAAATGTGAAGCGAGGATGCCTGTCAATGTGCTGAATGTTGCTCATGTGGCGAGTCAACGAGTTGTCCAGGCATACTGCTTCGTGGCCTCCCGCGATCAGGCGATCACAGACGTGCGAACCGACAAATCCAGCGCCGCCCGTTAACAAGGTTGTTGGGGTTTTCTCCGTCCGAGAATCAGTCATCTGGCCCCTTCGCACTACTCTTCCCGAATTCCGTCGCGGCCGAAGTTTTTTCGAACAGTGATGTAAGCCCTTGGCGAACCTATGGTGGCGGCTCTGCCGAGCGGGGAGTTTTCACTTCCAAGGTTGAGTAAACTACCGGACTGGATGGTCCGCACCGTCACGGCCCACACTGTGGTATTCGAAGCCTGCCGCAATCGCCGCGTGTGGATCAAGGAAGTTCCTTCCGTCGATCAGAACTGGCACACCCATGAGGTCGTGCACACGCGCGAGATCCACTTCCCTAAACTCGCTCCATTCCGTCAACAAAAGGAGTGCGTCGGCTCCTCGGGCAGCCTCGCCAGCAGAATTGCAATAAGTGACCTGCCCAGCGGCCTCTGGGAGAACACGTTGTGCATTCGCCATCGCCTGCGGATCGTAAAGCCGCAGGCAAGCACCTTCTCCCAACAGTTCTTTGACAACCTTCAAGCTCGGTGCCTCGCGAATGTCGTCGGTATCCGGTTTGAACGACAGTCCCCAAACGGCAATCGTCTTTCCCTTCAAGACCCATAAAGCTTTTTGAATTTTCTTCACGAACAGCTTGGTCCGGCGGAGGTTCACCTGTTCCACTTCCTTGAGAATTCCGCAGTCTACACCGTGCTCTTCGGCCAAGTGAATGAAGGCGCGGAGATCCTTGGGGAAACAATAACCTCCGAAACCGATCCCCGCCTGAAGAAACTGCCTTCCAATTCGGGGGTCCAGCCCCAACCCGTTAGCGACCTCTCCCACATCTGCGCCAACGGTTTCGCACAGATCGGCCACCATATTAATGAAAGAGATTTTAGTGGAAAGGAATGCGTTGGCCGCATGCTTGACCAACTCAGCGGTGCTGATTTTGACGACCACGATCGGACAATTCAAGGGTCGATAAAGGGCTTCGAGAATCTCGCGCGCTCGGTCACTCTCTACACCGATCACAACTCGATCGGGGTGAAAAAAGTTCTCGATGGCCTTGCCTTCCTGGAGGAATTCAGGATTGGAAGCAACGTCGAACTCAAAGCTGCTCTCCTGGCCCGGAGCGCCCGCCGAGGCGGCGACGCGCCGGTAGTTCTCCGCGTAACGCGCAATGGTCCTCTTAATCCACTGCCCGGTGATCGCGGGCACGGTGCTCTTCGAGACGACCAACTTGTAGCAATTCAGGTTTTGTGCGATTGCGCGTGCAACTGCTTCCACTTGGCTGAGATCCGCAGCTCCATCGTCTTTTTGAGGTGTGCCAACACACACAAAGACTACACGAGACGCACGAATAGCATCACCGACATTCTCCGTCAGTCGGAACCGACCGGTCTCCAAATGCTTAGTCAAGAGAGGCTGGAGACCCGGTTCGAAAAACGTCGCCTCACCGGACCTAAGAAGGGCCACCTTGCCAGCGTCGTCGTCCGCACCGATAACCTCGCAACCCAACTCAGCGAACCCGAGTGCCGTTGGAAGCCCGACATGCCCCAATCCGAGGACACTTATGACCGGATTTGTTGCCTTGCCGTCAAATTCCATAGCTTTAGTGACCCCCAGCGCGTACTGGCGCCCGGCTTGAGCAGGTTGAAAATTAATGCTTCTGCGCCATTCGAATCAATTCTGAACCGGATGCCAAGGCGATAATCGCCGGATCCCGCAACGAACAGCTCAAATTGCAGGCCGCAGAGGCGGTGAACGTCGTCCTCCTAAAGTACGCGGCCAGGATTGGCACTGGCGGCTTCATGAGGGAGCATTCACGTCTAGTGAAGCGCTCGATGCGTCACGATTCAACAGTTCCTCTGTCGAGGGCATTCCAAGCAAGCCGGCATATACGCCCATGGTCGTCTGGCCGACCACGTCCCAGGAATGCCGCTCCGTCGCGTAATCAATTATCTCCTGCCTGCGGCTGTTTAAATCTGCGAATAAATCACTCGCGAAGTATTTTTCGATGGCCCTCGCCAAGTCAACTGGATCTTCGGGCCTGAATACAAACCCCGTCTTGCCCTCGACGATATCATCCTTCAGAGAACCCACGTCGGCTGCGAGAGCAGGCAGGCCGAAACTGTATCCCAGGAACAAGACGCCGCTCTGGAAGATGTCCTTGTAGGGCAACACAAGAACATCTGCCGCTTTGAAATAAAACTCCGTCTCGTCATCCGGAATGAAGTCAGCCCTGAGGAGTATTCGCCCCCTCTGCACGTCCTCGCGGATCGCTTCCCGGATCGCCCTCCAGTACCTCTCGCATCGATCCGGCCTGCCGGCAATGATCAACTGAAAATCCTCACCCCGTGCTAGGATCTGTTGAAATGCGGCGATAAGATATTCGAGCCCCTTGGAAGGCGCGATTCTGCCGTAGAAAAGAATTGTCCTTATGCCGTCCCGGATGCCCAGTCGCAGCCTTGCCTCGGCCCGGGTAAGACGCGTATTCGGAACAGAATTGTTGATCCCGAACGGTATGACGGTGACCCGTGCCCGATGCACGCCGAACGCCTCGATGAGCTCAAGCCTCATCTTTTCCGTATGAACGAAGATATGGTCGGCAAGCCGATATTGGATCCGTAGCGTAAGCCGATTGAGGGGAGTATCTTCAGAATCCCGCCTGCCTGCATTCACATTATGCGCTGTGAGGACGATCCTTTTCCCCAGGAGCCTGTAATAAAGCATCAGCAGCGTCCGATCAAAGATCTTGAACTTGTTGTTCCAGAGGATGTGAAAGATTCCCGGTTTGGCGGTCGCAGCGTAGCGAATCAGCCTGGCATAGTACATCGACACCCTGGTGATCTTTCTTGCGAAGCTGACATCCGACCGCTGATTGCCTCGTAAATTAAGAAAGTTCACCCCCGGCTTGCTGTGAAATTCCGGGCAATCGAGATCATCGCTGCCAATCAGGTCCAGGGTTGCACCCTGAGACATAAGCGTCGTAGTCAGGCCGAATACGTAAGGTCTGTCGCCACCGCCGGTAAGCAGAGCCACTGCGATCTCATGAGCCCTCGCGGACGCCGTCAAATTAGCCAACCCTCCTGCGCTTTGCTGGTCCTTCTCAGAATTCCTGCCCATCTCTTATCTCGCTGACTTCCGCGGTGACCTCGCAGCACATCTGCATCCGGTAAGGGCAGTATCGAAGTGCCCTCACGAGCGTATCCGCAGCCATCCCTCACTTGGTCGATTCGAGATTCTCCACCCGGCAAAGCGGTTATTCGCCCACCTGTAGAAGGGGTGAGGTTGGCAGAATGGCAGACCACTGGCGTTCGACCGCAGCTTCAACCATGTCGGTCGTGATCAGTTCCATACAATTCGGGACAAAATCGCAACTGGGCTTATAACAAGCGAGACAGTCCATCCTCGGCACAACCTTCTCGCCCAGTCCGTACATTTCGATTTCGGCCGCGCTGGTCGGCCCGAACAACACGACCGTTCGCCGCCCCAAGGCCAGCGACAGGTGCATCGCCAGAGTATCCCCGGCAATAACCAGAGTGCACGCCGAAAGAATGGCGGCGAAATTCCGCACTGAGTTGTCGCAGCCACTATCGATCAGGGGCACCCGAGAACGCGACCTCAGCCGCTGGTGCCGCTCACGTTCCTCCGGCCCGCCCAGAAGCACAAACTGCGCGGTGTGACGCCTCGCCAAACGCTCGACCAGTTCGAGGTAAGCGTCTTCGCGCCACTGCTTTAGCTCCCATCGGCGTCCGGCTCCGGTATTCAGGCCGATGACCGGACGCGAAACATCGACACCCAGACGCTCGAGATGCATGCGGCCGCGCGCCCGTTCCTCCTCGGTCAGTTCGAACACATAGCGGTGTGGCGCTCCGGAAAGGCCGATAATCTCCAGCATGAGGTCCTGGTAGGTCCTTGTACCCTGGCGCTTGAGATCGTCGAAGATGCCCATTTCGAGCCATCTCCGTGCAGCGGCATTGGTGGGCTGCACGCAGCCTCGCGCGTCAAGAATGAACCCATCCTTCTGCTTGGAATTCGCCCTACTGGCCAGCGCGGCACTGGTTTTGCCGGCGTCAAGGTTAATCACCCGATCGAAGGTCCGCACCTGCAATTGAAGCAGTGCATCCTCTCCGTAATCAAGGATCTCGGTGATATACGGGTTCCGCTCGAGCAGGGGGCGGGACTCCCGTCGGGTGATCCAGGTAATCCCCGCTCCCGGGTGTGCTTCCGCCAGCGCGGGAAGCAACGCCGTGGTCCGCAGCACGTCACCCATGGCGTCGAGCTTGATAATCAGGAGGCGCTGTTCGATCCGCTGGTAGTGGTCGCATGTGCACAGAACCCCGGTTGCCTTGTGCCATACGCAGGGGCGATCGCCGAGGAAGAAGCGGCAATCGAACGCGATCTCCCGCGGCTTGTGGTCGGACTGCACGCCCTCAGGATTTGGCAAATTCTGTTTCACCGGGTGACGCTCGTAGCGTGGGTGGCATGGCTGACGGCCGCTTCGCGAGCTTCCAAACTGTACATTGCTTTGTCCCACTGCCTGACCAACGAAGCCTTCATCTGCGGAAGCGCCATCTGAGCCCATTTCGCAGCTTTCCATCCAAACACCGGTTTCATCCACGCGTATTTCCAGCGCAAGCGGGGTACCTCCAGGCGGCCTTGAAGTTGCGCGGCCAGGCCCTGCAACTCCGCCACAAGGTCCGGCCGTTCGGGATAGAAATTGAGGTACCAATTCTGCATATAGGTCAAACAAGCCTTGCGCACACGTTCGCTATCTTCCAGTGAACGGAGGTACTGAACGTACAGTTTCATCCCCGCAAGCTGGGCGTCTTTCTTCTTATCCGAGTCGCCTATGTAGCTGAGGCGATTGGAGCCCGTAACCACTCGGTAGAAAACCCCGGTTCCGTTTACGAAACGGGTGCCTTCGGAGGCCAAAAGCACGCGGCAAAAATATTCGCCGTCGTCATCAGAGAGGAGGCGCGTGTTCCACGGTCCTGCGGCTTCGGCCAGTTCCCGGCTCGTCAGCCAGGTTGCCGTCTGCATGTGCAGGTTTTCGCCCATCTTCCTCAGAAGCCACTCGACAGGAGAAAGGTCCTGCCACAGCGAGTTGGGGACGAAGCGGGCGCGGCGAGTCCGATAGCAAAAATAGGCCCACGGCGAGGAAAGAAGGATTCGCCTGCTGTCGCCTTCCCGCAGCGCCCCAAGCTGGCGCTCGACCTTGTCCGGCGCCAGCAGATCATCCGCGTCCAGCCATTGGATGTAGTCCCCCTGGCTGAGCTGCATGGCATGGTTGCGAGCTGTTGCCGCACCTTGGTTCGGTGTGGACACGACCGCAACCTCTTTCGAGGCAAAGCGCCGCGCCACTTCCGCGGTCCGATCCCTGGACCCATCGTCCACGACGATGATTTCCTTGCGTGGCCAGGTTTGGGCAATCGCGGATTGCAGCGTATACGTGATCCACTCTTCGGCGTTATAGGCCGGAATGAGAATTGAAACGAGAGGCTTTCTCATAGGTAGGGCTCCGACTGAAATCGGGCCAGCCCACAACTTTATCGCTCCAGTGCAGTGACCGTATAGCACCTCAGGGAAGACAGCCTTTCGCCACATGCATCCGGCTTGACGCTTCCCTTACTGAAAGCACACAGAAATTCTGCCTACTCGTAGGGCAGGCTTTGGAGCAATTCATTTTCTTGGGTGGAAGGTCGCGAGGATTTCAGGGAGTGCCAATTGGTGTGGACCATATGTTTCGCGGCCAGGAGCGAAAACTGCCGCTCACCGAGGGCCAACAGGTAGTCCTCCCCGAGCCAGGGGCGCGAGGACGTCTTGATCCCCCCAAACAGGCGTCTTTGAAGGGCCGCAACCTCAGTCTGGTGCTCAGCAGAACCTGCGAGATTCACCTCTTCCCCAGGATCGTTGGTTAATTCGTAGAGTTGCAGGTCTCCCGCCGCATCGCGGATGAGGTGCCATTCGGGGGTTAAAACACTAATGGAAGGGAAAGCAGCCCCCTTCGCCGGAGCCGCACCGAACTCGGAGATGACCATGGGGTCCGAATCACACAGGGTCGGAGGCAGCGTCCAAGAACACCGCAAACTCTTCTGCTCCGGAGCGGCGCCCCCCCCTGCGGATAAATCAAGAACCGTGGCGAAAAGCTGCTGGAGGCCCACCAGGTCTTTGACCCGCCGGCCCTGAGGAATCCCCGGTCCAACGATGATCAGAGGAACGTGCAGCAATTCCCAATTCAGCCCCCAACCATGCCCATAATGCCCATGCGTGCCAAAGGCTTGGCCATGGTCCGCAAAAACGATGACATAAGTATTGGACCACTCGGGGGAGGATTCGAGAAGTTGCAGCAGGCTGCCGATCTGGCTATCGGCATAAGCAAGGTGGCTGTCGTAGTCGGCGATCAGCGTTGCCTGTTCCGCAGGGGACCTTGGCTCAGTTCCCAATATGTAGCCGTCGAGTTCAGCTCTGATCCGCTGGGTGAGGGTCTTCTGCGCTTGTCCGAACCGATTCCCGGTTTCCCGAATTGCGGAGTAAGGTTCGTGGACATCCATGTAGTTAACAAAAAGGAAGAAAGGCTGCTTGGCGCGATGGCCTAGCCAACGGAAAATGGCTTGGTTCAGCATGTGCGCGTCGCGGCGCTCGAGGGGCTCGGCTCGAATGAAAGGGTAGTAGACGAGCCGCCAGAAGGCCCTCACGAAACCGATAGTTGCCAAGTCTGTGCGGAACGACCCGTCGTCATCATCGTAGAGATCAAACCCTTGCGCCAAGCCGGTTCGAGCCGTCCCATAGTTCCAATTGGCATTGAATCCGCCTGTCTGATAGCCGTGGGAACTCAGAATTGAGGCCAACGTCAAGGATCCCTTCGCTAAAGGCGTTTCCCAACGCGTGGGATTCTGGTGCGGCAGAAGGCCTGTAAAAACCACAGCGAAAGAGGGCAGTGTCCAAGGGGAAGGAGCAATGGCCGTTTCGAAAAGGACCCCTTTGCTTGCCAAGCTATCCAAATTGGGTGTCGTCGGCCTGGTGTAGCCATAGGCAGAGAAATGATCCGCGCACGCAGTATCCAATGCGATCATGACGATGTTGGGCCGATTGCCATCCCCCCCCTTGGGCTGCACCGGCGAACGCAGTTCCGGCGCCCTCATGATCATCCTGACGGTCACCAAGCATACAAACACCGCCCCAGTGAAGAGGGCGCCTTGCCGAGTTGAAGACCGTGATGGGGGCCAAAACTGGGCAAGAAGGGTGATGCAATGAGGGCGGATAATTGGCCAATATCGGGAGGCCGCGATAGCCACAATCAAGCCGCCCATGAGCTCAATACCGGCATTAACCAAGCGTGGAGATTTGCTGGTATTTATCCAAATATGAAAGGGCACGTAAGTCAAGTAAGCGCCAACAACAACGAGGCCAAGGGTAATAAGATGTGATATTCCGCCAGGGAACTTCCGACGGCGGAGATCCGCCACTGAGCCCAGTATCACGCCCAGAAAGCCAAACGCCAGAGCATCGACCAAAGGGGCAAGAACCAAAACGGCAGGCCCCACCGCTTGCTCTTTAAGGGGAGGATGGCGGTGGGCGAGGAAGATAAGGGCCCCTTCGCAAATGCCCACGAATAATCCTATCAGGAGACCTGCGAGAGAAAATCGGACGGTACAATTCAGCCTTTTCATAAAGTGGTGCACTGACACGAGATTCAGCGGCACCTAATGATATACTACAGTTTCCACGAATTCCTAGCCCACCTCAAGTCTCAGCGGAAACCAGTGCCCGTCCAATGGACCCGAGGTACCAGTACGATGGTACGGTCCGCATTACACGGTTGCGAGCCGGGAAAAGGCAGCGGAACGTTTAAGCTTGCTTGCCTCGGCCGCCGCAGCACGTCGGCCATCCTATCCCGGGACCCCTCGTCCATGACCATGATCTCCTTTCGTGGCTAGGTTTGGGCAATCGCGGATTGGAGCGCCTGGGCGATCCGCCCTTCGGGGTTATAGGCGGGGATGAGAATCGAAACCAGCGGTTTCACGGCTAAACTCTTTTAGTTCAATTCGTTCGGGCGAAAGAAGCCATTTTCAAGTGTGGCTGCCCCGGATCCCTACTGGCGAGTGCCTGAGCGCAGGCGCGTTTGCCGAACCTTCCGAGAAACAAGTACTATTGACATCCCCAGTTTTCTATTGGATAGTAACCAACGATAGATGTGTGGCACTTACCCCAAAGCCCCTCAGGGATCAGCACGTGCAAGGACAGGATTAATTCAACAAGACCGACGTGGCGCCTGTCCCAGGACTGACCACGACAAATAATCTTTGCTTACGATAAGGGGGAACGGCATCCATGACGAGAATCATAAAAGCTGCATCGTTTGCGCTTCTTTTGGGCGCTCTATTCAGTGCATCGGCACACGCTGCCACCTATACGGCGGCCTCCTGCAACGAGTCGGACGTGGCGTCAGCCATATCTTCGGCTACCACGGCGGGAAGTGGGAACACCGTCGCCGTTCCGTCAGGAACCTGTACTTGGACGACCGCACTCAGCGTCACCCTTGGAAGTTCCATATCTCTTAGCATCATCGGCGCCGGCAGCCAGACAACGATTGGCGGGGGCGATGTCACGGTCATCATCGACAACGTGAACCATTCCTCGACTGACTACACCGTGTCGATCAATACAGGAGGGCCATCCACAAGTTTTCGGTGGAGTGGGATCACCATCGAAGCCAACGGTAGCAGCACTACGTCCAACAACGGGGTATTCATACTTGGCGGCACCAGCCAAGCCGTTCGCGTGGATCATTGCCATTTTTATATGCTCAACCAGTTAGAGGTTGACATAACCACCCAAATCTATGGGGTCTTCGACCATGACCTGTTCGACCAGGCCGACCTCGGTATACGGCACTTGGGTGGTAATTGGAATGGCTCTTCTCCCGGCACCGGGGATTCTAACGGCGACGGCGCTTGGAACGATACAACCACACTGGGCTCCAACCGCTACGTGTATGTGGAAAATTCCACATTCAATTCTACTTCCGCAGGAACACCAACCCCTTCAAACGATTGCCTCACGGGTGGGCGATTCGTATTTCGTTACAACACTTTCACCGGCGGCGGCGCTTTACAAACTCACCCGACAGGTCATGCTGGAGATGATCGCGGATGCCGAGCGTGGGAAATTTACAACAACACGTTCGGAGACACGACTTCATCTAATCCTGAATTCAACATGTTCTTCGCAAGTGCGGGAACGGGGGTCATCTGGGGAAATACGGTCACCAACTACCAGAACTTCGTCAGCATCCATGCGATGCGAGCCGATGATAGTACCTACGCGCAGACGGCGCCTCCGAACGGATGGGGTTATTGTGGTACGCAGGTCAACGGCACCGGCTCAAATTGGGATCAGAATACGAGCACGGTCACCGGCTATGCTTGCCTTGATCAGCCGGGACGTGGCAAGGGGGATTTACTTTCGGGAACATTCCCGACAAAATGCGACACCACTGCAGGCTGCTCCACTTATACCGGAACTTGGCCAAATGACGCTCTTGAGCCAATCTATGAATGGATGGACTCATGGACGGGGGCATCTGGATACCCAGGATCCTTCTGGAATGTTTATGACACCGGCGACTTTATGGCGAACCGGGATTACTACCTCTGGTGCAGTTCTTCCAGTCCCAGCGGATGTACCAGCTTCACCGGAGCAGCGGGCGTGGGAAGCGGCACGCTCTCTGCACGTCCAGCGACATGCACAACTGGGGTGGGATATTGGGCCACCGACCAAGGAAGCTGGAACCAAAGTGGTAGCGGAGGACAGGGAGAGTTGTTCGTCTGCACAGCGACGAATACGTGGGGATCGACGCCTTACTACACGCCCTATACGTATCCTCATCCACTCACCGCGACAACACCCCCTGCCCCTGCGTCGAACGCCAAGGGGGTTGGCTACTGATCTCCGCTGCTGGGACTGCGGGGTGTTCTCCCAAACCGCCTCTTTCTGGATTGTCCAGGAAGAGGCGGTGAACGATTTCCAGGGTCAGTGCTCTGTGGATCTCGTTGGTGTAGTTCCGATCCCCCTTGAGATGACCCCGTACCACAGCTTCGAGCCCTTTTCGGTCAATATAGGGCCTGGAAAGGCTGCGCGGGCCGAGCAACATTTCTCGAACGTACCCGGCGAGGGCATCCCGGTACCAGACCCGGAAATGGAAAATTTTGTGCCTTCCAAGGAAGAGACGTTCCAGGCGCAAAGGCGAGAGGACATGGTCCAGGCGGGCCACCCACTGGGGCATTCCCATGTCGTAACCGTACTCCGCCTTGAAGAGAAACTCGAGGAGGGCGTGGGATGCCGCCTCGGAGAGGCGCCCCCCACCTCCGCCCAGGCCCCGGTCCGTCGGGATCCGCAGAAGCGCCCCGTTCCCATCGCCAATCAACCGCAGGGAAACCTGGTTGCTCGCGAGGGTTGATTCCGGCGCGCGAAACACCGTTCGAACAAAGTCGTTGTCAAGGAAAGGGGACCGCACGGAGAGCTGCGTCTGCTCCAGCGCCAGCGCCCCGTAGTGATGCCACGGCGCCTGCTTGAAGACGGCAAAGGAAACCGCGTGCCCCCGAAGCAGACTGGCATAGGTATCGCCTGCCTGGCGGGTGTAGCCGAGCAACTCCGGAGAGAACAATCCAGGGAGAGGTTCCTCGGGCTTGAAGGCGCGGACCCGGCGGAGGACCTCGCCCCCGTAAAGTCCCGTCATTCTGACCGGCGCAATCTCGCGCGCCCTCTCACTCAAGTAGAGGTCGGGGGCACGGCTCACATCAACGCATCCGTCGGTCAGGTACACCGCGCGCTCGGCGTAGTGGGGAAATCGCGCGAGGAACTCCCTTCCCGCTTGGATCACCTGGTGGGGCTGATCACATGCAAGGGCCACTCGACGGGCCACGATGACGTCCTGACAGTCGCGGAGCATCCCGCCAAAGGTATAACAGGGTAGGGATGCCGACTGGGGCTTCTGCCAGGCCATGATTATTCGCGTATCCAAGCCCCCCGTCAGGGACATGGCGATCCGCTGATGGCCGTTGAAGTACCGAGGGAGGTTTCGCGTGAAAGCCTGCCGGAGTTCCCGGTAAAAGGATTCCGAATCGAGCGTTTCTTGCTCTTCCCACTCCCGGGGATGAAAATAGCTGCTCTTCCGCTCGAGTGCGCCGTTCCGAAAAACCCACGCCGAAGCCGGCGGCAGGAGGTGAATGCCCTCAAAGAGCGTCCGGTTCTCCAAAACAGAGCCACAGGCGATGAACTCTCCGAGCCCTCGGGGATCCATCCTCCTCAATTCCGGACACACGGCAAGAATGGCTTTGGCTTCCGCAGCGAAATAGAACGCGTCCTTTGACTCGTGATAGTAGATCCGGTGCATGCCATAGCGATCGTTGAAAAGCACCGCGGTTCTTCGGCTTTGATCGGTCAGGAACCCGTGAAATCGCCCATTCAATCCCGCCGGAAATGAGGGATCTTCTTCGTAAAGGTGAACGAGATAAGAGGGGCCGGCCCCGTCAAGCTCGTGCCCTCGCTCCTTGAGCCGCTGGGCCGTGCCGGGCTCCGGGAATTCCTCCCCCGAAAACACGAGAACCACATCTCCGCGTTCGTTTCGGAGGGGCATTCCGTCGGAAGAACAATTCTCCTGCGCGCTCCAGCCGACGTAAACTCCTGATGCCTCATCGATCCACGTTCCTGTCGTGTAGAAGGATTCATGGCGAAGGGTCTCGACCATCCGCACCAACTGCTCGGCGGCCTGCTCGCGCGGCATCTTTGTGACAAACCCAGCGATTCCTGGCATTCCTAGAGAGTCCCCTCGACGCCTTTCTGTGCGCGTGCGTACCAAAGGCTTCGCACCTTTAGGAGCTGCAAGAGCAAGGGTTTGGGAATAAGCTGCACAAGCCCGCGGTGGAGCCTCAAACCCAAGGCAATTTTCCCTTTAGCTGTCAGTGGAATGTAATACCGGGGCAGCAGCACCTTTTCGAAGCCGTTTCGCCGCTTGAATTCGGTGAGCGAACTATTGGGGTCATTATAGATGTAGTTGCAGTACATCAAATGAGAGGCTCCTTTTTGCTCGCAAACCTCAACTGCCTTCGCGATAAGGGCATTGGCTGGCCTTTTGTCGTAGTGCTTCATCATGCTGAGGATCTGTAGGATGCTCGCGACCCGGTCGACATAAGTCAACCTGATAAAACCAATCAACTCATTTTGATAGTAAGCGCCTAAGAAGGCATTCCTCTCAGCATAGGTTGAGTTTTCACGCTTCACGGCGTCGAAGCTCTTCTGGAAGTGCCAAAAGGGCTTGCCCTGCCTAAACGGGGTCTCGTTATTGATACTGACGATACCTTGCACAAATGCGTCGTCGAATTCCGCCTCCTTCACGACAACCCCAGCCTTAACTGACTTCCTGACAGCCCTTCGCACACTGGATTCGACACGCTTTTCCCACCAGTCAGAATAAGTTGTTATTGGAATTACGGCTAGATTGTCCCATTCCAGGTGGTATTTATACTTAGGAGTGGTATCGGGCAGTTTCTGGACAAACGTGAAAATGTCGGCCTTCAGCTCCGCTTCCTTCAGGTGCTGAACGAACGATGCAGGATCGGCGACTGTTTCACCCTCTTGCAAATCTTCATCCTGAAAGACTGCTGTCTTTAACCATTTTCCAGTAGTGATAATCGTCCTCCCATCAATCTGGACCGAAGGGACGGATACGCCTTTCCCTTTCACGCGGATATCAGTATGGCCGATACCCGTGGCTGGCCTCTGGGGTTGCAAGGGCGCTCCACCATCTGATTTCAACGCTTCGCCGACCGGGTGCATTGTTACCTCCGCTGACCTGTCATTTCTAACTGACGACGAGGAACTGTTCTGGGCATCCATGTTGTCAAACGCGGCGACAGAGTAGGCGCCCCCTTGCACGCTGCGAACGCCCCTCCGACGTCAGGTGACGAGGTCCCTCCCCTGCGTCATTGCAGGGCTGGCCTGAAAAGTGCGATGCAGCCATCGGATATGGCTGATATCCCATAGCATTTTGAGTGAATCGGTGACGAGGTTGACCTTGGAGCCGGGCTGCGCGACCCAATTAACCGGAATCTCAGCGATCGACAGCGACAGCCGGTGGGCAATCAATAGGATTTCGACGTCGAAAGCGAAGCCCACGGTCTTCTGCCGGGAGAAGATCGCCAGAGCCGCCTCGCGGCGGAACATCTTAAAGCCGCACTGCGTGTCGCCAATACCGCCGAAAGCGAATAGATTGACGAAGAACGCGAAGGTCCGGCCGATGAACCGTCGATGGAACGGGGTTCTGACCTCGACCTCGCCTGGGCGCTGCCCGACCCTCGAGCCGATCGCCACGTCGTGGCCGTCGTCGACGGCCGCCAGCAGCTTCGGAATCTCATTTAGTGGAGTCGCTCCGTCGGCATCCATGAAAAGCACGAAGCGGCCCTTCGCATTGAGCATCCCCATGCGAACAGCGGCGCCTTTGCCCATATGCGGGCAGGCGAGGGCACGGACCCGGACGTCGCTTTCCTCGAAGAGGCGTGCCAGTGCCAAGGTTTCGTCTCGGCTTCCGTCGTCCGCAATGATGAGCTCGAAATCGACGTTCCGGGTGGTGCACCAGTGGAGGGTTTCAAGCACCGTCTTGGGCAGGCGCGCCTGCTCGTTATACGCCGGAATGACGATCGACAACTGGATCTCCCCCCGAGGTGCGGGCTTCAGCTCGACCGACGCACGGAGCTGACCCAGGCTCGAACGGGCCTCCTCGATGACCGGAGAAATCGCCGCGGGCCCCGGGCGACTAGGGGACGCAGTCTTGGGGCGGGCAAGCGGGATGCGGTGGAAGCCGCCGAACAGGTAGAGGATCCCCCCGGTTACCGTCGTGAATAGATACTGGCACGCGTGTTGCAACAGGACCATCGCCAACGCCAAAGGCGGAGAGATGCCGGCGCTGATGAGAAAGAGTGGCGCGGCAGCCTCGATGGTCCCGATGCCGCCCATCGTGAGCGGGACAAGCGAAGCGAAGTTCACAACTACGAGGAACAGCACTGCGGCGCCCACGCTCATGCCGTCCCAGACGGCCAGCCCGAAGCAGTAACAGGACCCGATCTCGATGCTCCAGATGATAACCGTCGTCATGATCGCGCCGAGCATGCGCGGCAACGTTCCCAGCGGAAGAAGGCCGTCAAGGAACTGGGCTGCCCTCTCGCGCACGAACGCGGTCACATGCCCGGGGAACTTCCGGTTCGCGGCAGAGATGAAGGACCGAATCCGCTCGTGGAAGCGGATGCCAAGGACGAGCCCCGAGGTGAGGCCGGCGAAGGCGAGCGACACCAGGAACAGCGCCCACTGGAGGCGGCGATCGACGCGAACCAGGCCTATGACGACAAGTCCGAATACGGCCAGGATCAGCCCGTCCAGAATGCGCTCCGCCGCAATGGATGCCAAAGCGGCGGTTCGCCCGCGGTCGTCGTCCGTCTTTGCCGCCGCGCAATGCGCGCGCAGGATCTCGCCCAGCCGGGCGGGCAGGACGTTGTTGCCCATGAAACCGATGAGGATCAGTCGCCACGAGTCCCAATAGCTGAGGCTGCGCTCCCAAATCCGCCACCGCGCGGCGCGGATAAGATAGGCGATCACCATCAGCGCGAGGCCGAATATCAGCAGGCTCGGATGCGCTTGGCGGACAGACGCCATCGTCTGTCGCAAATCGAAGCGCCAGAGCACGGCGTGGAGAATAAGCCCCACAAACACCAGCGAGATAACGACCTCGGCGAGTCGCTTCATTGGTTCTTCCCGTTGCGGTCGGGGACGGCGACACTGGTCTCTTCACGGCCCCGCCCATCGCCGATCCATACCGTGGCGTCGCCGGCGTACCGGCCCTCGACTTTGAATACAGGGCTTAAGTCGGCTAACGCTGGCCCACCAAATGTCACAATGGCAGTCCCAGTTTTGTTATTGGGACGCTCGCCCTTCTGGCACTGCAGGACATTCTTCCAAAAAAGGTGGACATCTCCAAGCGAAGCGGGTGGTCGATTCCGCCTTGTAATCGAGCTTTCCACAGAATCTATTGGATTACCTGCGTTTTCAACGAAAGCTATCTCATAGCCACAATAGTCAGATCTGTGCAGCCAAGCCAGAACGTTCTCCAATTGGTACGTTCTTTCGCGCTCGATAAGGAGAGGACTCGCAGCCCTTGTCACCATCGGCACTTGGATTCCCATACGGACCATCAGGAGGATGATCGTCGCTGCGGTGATAGTCCCTATGACGTAGCGAGTCTTGACAAAGGAGAGTGCCTTCTCAGCATTAAGCCAACCTAAGGGTGTCACATAAACTGCTACAATAATCGCAAAGAGTGCATAGATGGGCGTACCGATCCCCCCACCGAACGGAAGCAGTATCGCTGTAAGCGTTAAAAAGAAAAGGCTCCAGCAGCGCAAGCGAAGAAGCTTCATCAATACTGCGCCGAGCCAGACAAGCAATAACGGCAGGCTCTTCAAGAGGAACACAAAGCTGAGTGCAGACACCAAGAGAAAGCCCGCTAACTTCAGCCTGGCAGAGAGTCCCATGCTGAAAACGACCATCTGGGCCAGCAGGAATGCCACAAGGGATGCAACCCGATTGACCTCATTGGTTTGGTAGCTTACCAGGAATCCAAATAGCCTGGTGTCAAGAGGCCTGGTCGCGGTCTGCACGAGGAGCGGGGACGCATGGGGCCAGAAACGCGGAACAGCAACAACCAGAGCGGCGATTGCCATCATGCCGACAAGTAAGATCACAACCGCCTGGACGTGCTGCGCTCTGTTGCGTTGCCGAAAGGTGTCGAGGTAGAATCCAAAGTAGCAGCCTACGAAGAGCGCTGTTGTAAACGGGTGCCAGAACACGAGCAGAGTTGCGACTACTGCAAACCACACTTCTCGTTTCTGGAGTGTACCTGAGGCGTGGAAGCGAAGTAGGGCTCCAAGAGTCAACACTACGGGAATGTACGATATTCCGTAGATATGAAACAGATGAACATACCCGGAAAAAAAAACGCCGCCAGCAACGAATGCGACCAGTGCTAACAGGCGCCGCTGGGCTGCCGTTTCATAAATAAGCCACCAGGCCAGAACGAACACTCCGTAAATAAATCCCTGGAGCAAAGTCTGGCGTAGAACACTGGTCGGAAAAACAGCCGGATCCAGAAATAGAAAGCCCAACCACGTCGCTGCCTGGTGCAGAGGACGGTAAGTTGAAGATATAAACGAGAATGCCGTTGCAAAGCCCTGGCTGTGCACCATAGCAAGCCACCAATAACTTTCTCGATGGCTCGCAAACGGTACAGCCATAAAGAACCAAAAAGAAAACCCGAGCACTGTGACAATGAAATAACAGAGCGTCTGGGTGCGTGCGTATGAATCGGAAAAGTAACTACCGTTGAGACCCGAAATCTCACCGGCAGGGTCTTTCATTATCACATCATCTCCAAGATGACCTTCTGGTGTGGCATCGAGAGAGCGCCAGTCGAGCCGGGCCTCATGCAGTCACGGCCTCTCGCAACTCGGGCGGGGACTCCTCAAATGAGGATCCCTCAGCGGCGGAAACGCCACGCACCCTCGGTGCCCGCGGGACAACAATCGCCCCGAGCAAGAAAACAACAAATATCAACTGACCTTTGAAGGCCGCCTCGGTGACGTTGTAGAATGGCAGAATAGTCCACAGGGCCAAAGTGAGCGAGGCGAAGCTGGAAAAGGGCGTGAGCCTTCTGCAAATGGTCCGGTAGCTGGCGATCAAGAATCCACCAAGAAGGAAGAGCCCGATAAAACCTTGGTTGAGGTAAACCTCGAGATAACCGTTGTGTGCCTCATTGATGCCAGCGCCAGTCTGCCTCCAGACCTTAAAGAGCCGAGGACCTAGCCAGAAGCTTTCGTACCCGGCGCCAAGGAGCGGATTCGTGTGCGTGCTAAGAACGGCGTTCCAGATGACCGTTCTGCCGGTGAGGGTTGGGTCCCGACCGACCGCCGCGGCAATCGCCGCGTTGACGTCGATCCCGAAGCCGAAAGCTAGAATCAGGTATAGACAGATTCCGAGCGGAATTGACACTTTGACAAGAGCCGGATGCCGCTTGGCCGCTTTGCTGTGAGCCGCTGCGATCACCAGGCAGCCGAGCACCAGGCACACGCGTGAGGTCTCGCTGCTGGAAAGATTCAGCAGCCATAGAGTCATGGCGATTAACGCGACGTTCACGAGGATGATCCGTCTCGTCTGCCGTTCCTTTCGATCAGCCCAGCGCGTCATCGTATCCCAGAACAAAAAGAGCCCGCTGATCATGCACGCGACACCGAGCATGTTTTTGCTCGTCGCAGCTCCTACGTACTCGGGGACACCCGTATAGAGACCGTAGTGCATGGCGTCCTGAGGGTAGTACTTGACGAGCAAAACGGAAAGCGGGACCAGGAGGAAGCAAAGGCGGCGAAGCAGCGTACGGACAGCCTCCAACGGAAGAGGATCAGAGAGCACGACGAGGATCATCAGGTAGTTGCCGAGGTCCCTGAACCAGCGCTTGAAGGCGACGTCAGGGAAGTCGGACCATAGGACGCTTAAAAGGGCGAAGGAAAGGAACGCGGTCAGGGCCAGGTTGCGCGCGAAGAATTCGCCCCACTTGAACGACCGCGAGATAAGGATGCCGATCGCCAGCAGGATCAGGGCGAAATAGACGGCGCGGTTCAAGGGATCCCCTTCTTCCATCGCCTCGGCCGCCATGGTCGGCGCTCCCACCTGGCCGCTGAGCCATTGCGCAGGCAGCCGCGATCCGGCAATGAACATCCAGATCACCGGCACCCACAAGCCCAGCGAGATGCCGCGGTTCCTGGCGGGGTCGAAACGCAACAGTGCCAGCAGAAGGACGAGCCATAGAAACAGCGCTAAAGAAGGAGGCATTTTGTCGATTCGCCCCAAAGAAGGGGACAAATTGTCTGTGGCCGGGTGCGGCGTTTGAGCCTGCTCGCACTTTCAGGAACTCACTGCACGAGAGGTTATCCCGAAACTCCGATAGGAATCACTTGGCCGCTACCTTCATCGAGAGCCATGTCGACGTAACCCTCCGAACCGTGAGCGGGGGTCTCGCACGACCCTTGCGCCTTATGGATTCGCAATCGCATACCAGGCAGTTTATCGCCATGGTCAGCCGTGACCCTGGCGCGAACTGTGTCCGGCTCAATACCATCCGTTTCAAACACTACCGATCGACGTTTGCGAAACCAGGAGATCGCTTGCCCGGCCGTTGAGAACCACGCGCCTCGACTCTTCAGATCCTGAACCAGGTCACGATAACATGCGCCCCACAACCTTTCCGGAGCGATGCTGCGATCATGCCAGTTGATCGTGATGCAGCCTCCAAACCGGACCGCATTATCCAGCATCCGGCCGACGAGTATCCTCGCCTGGCGTGGGGAAAGATCGAGATAAGGGGGATAGAACAGAGCCGTGTCCATCACATGCAGCGGTAATTCGAGTAGGTGACTCGCCTCGAGCGGCTTGTATCCTTGCGTTGTGCCTGCACGATACCCCACCGTCTCGTTGTAGCCAATCGTCGAATCGTAAGCCGCGCCGGCCTTCTCCAGGGCCAGGGGCGACTGTTGGTCATAGTAGAGCCAGTGCATCCGTACACCGATTTCGGAGGCTCCCGTCAGGCGTCGAATCTCTTCTAGTTCCTCGCGCCCTCGAGAGCTGTCGAGCCATCCGTCAATTCCATGCAGTCCGACTTCGCAACCCGCAGTCAGCAGCTTTTGAATCGAATCTGCGATATCCTGAGCGTCATAGCGAGCAGCGCGAAACTTGGGTGCCGGACCCTGAGAGTTTTTTCCGGAGCAGTTCTTGAAAGGAATCACGAAAAACGTCGAGCGGAGGCCCTTTTCCAATTCCAGGTAACGATCATCGAACTCCCGCCAGAAGTCATTCGCAAAACCCATGTGAACAAATGGTAGCTTCAGGGCTGCCGCCCAGTTCGTGACCAGACCTCGCAGGGGCAACCGTCCGCGAATAAGGTTGCGCAATGAACCGAAGACGGCCCGGTACAAGAACCCGAACATCGTGTGGTCCCATTTCTGTTGGCAGATCGAGGGATGGTCAACATCGTGAGTCAGGCAAGCGATGAATCGATGCCCATCCGGAACTGGCGGGATCTCAACCAATGGAACCCCGCACCCGGCAATTAAGTCTCTGAGGAACGCGATATGGAGCTCAAGTGCTGGCATACTGGCATTGGCAGGCGGCTGACCCAGCGTCAGCAACTTGCGAACCTCGCCAAACAGATCAAAGCCGATCCTGGCCAGCACTCGTTCTCTGGACCGGTCCAAATATGCCACGCACTGGTGGGAGTCTTCATCCCTCAGAAGGCCTCTCTCTTTCTGCGGAAAAGTGACGGTGCCCCCATAGATGGGGATTCGGTTTCCTTGATACGAGAGGATGCAGGGGTGCCTCCGTTGGCGGCCGGTTTGGATCTTCTCTTCATCGTCAAAATGGGTCTTTCTGCCGGCATAAAAAAGGAGGAGCTTCGCGGTGCCGCCGAGATGTTCTCCTCCGGCACATATCAGAATATCGTACCGGCGATCCCGCCGGTAGGGCTCCCACGGAGTTTTGAACAGCTCAAAGAACTCACGGACAACATCCAGTTCCGAGGAAGCGGCAATAACACCTATCATCGCCAGGCGCTCCTAGGTCAATGCCGCCACGGGCGTCTCGTGTGCCCGCAGCCATTCCTCGAAAACGACGAGGCTAAACAGGATTTTATGATGGTCGTGTCGGCCGGAGGCGTGCTGCTCGAAAAGTTCGCGCACGGCAGGGGCACGAAGGTATTGATAGATCCGGGAGCCACTGTCGAGGAGGGTTTCGGTCATCTTGTTGTCGATGGCACCGCGGAACCACTCATCAACGACGTTGACAGCGAAGCCGCGCTTCGGCCTTCTCATTATCGAAGCAGGAAGATAGGCCTTACACACCTGGCGATGCAACCATTTTCCGGAGCCATTCCTCACCTTTAAGTTTGCCGGCAACCGTTCGACATATTCGACAATCTCTTTATCGACATACGGGACGCGAAGCTCGAGACTATGCGCCATGGAGAGCTTGTCTGCGTACATAAGGAGTTCATCCGGGAGCGTGGACCTCACCTCCAGGAACTGGAGGCCGCCAAGCTCGTCGGTCTCCGACATGAGATCAGCCATGCTCGCCCAGCAGTCCAGGATGGTGTCGCCGGAGCTGGGATCCAGCAGTCCCTCCTGGAACAGGTGGTCGACCTCGCCACCCGGCAGGATCGATAAAACATACTGGTATCTGCGCATCCGATCTGAAATCGCCAGAGAGTAGACTCCCCGCTTTAGGGTCTCATTTCTCGGCAGGGCGCCAACGGCTGAGGAGATCGGGGTGCGCATCCATCCTGGCAATCCCGCCCACAGCGTGCCATAGCGGACACCGAGGTGGCGGCGATAACCACCAAACAATTCGTCCGGGCCCTGCCCGACCAAGGCTACCTTGACGTCTTGGTGAGCTCGTTCGCAGACGAAATACATTGGAACGATCGAGGAAGATGCGATGGGCTCTTCCAAGGAAGCAACAATCTTCGGAAGCGTCTTCTCGAAGGTCGATCTCGTAATCGTGACGGCAGCATGCTTCGACCCCAGGATGCGAGCAGTTTCTGCGGCATCCGCCAGCTCGTCGTCGGCGAAGGACGAGCCGTATCCGACGGTGTAGGTCGGCCAAGAACTTCCGTTAAGCTTCATCAAGGCAAGGAGGAGCCCGGAATCCACGCCGCCGCTCAAGAGCAAGCCCACCGGGACATCGCTGATGAGCTGGCGCTTCACGGCCTGTTTGTAAAGGGCGAGTAACTCCTCCCTAGCTTCGGCGGGCGACTTTGCCGGTACAAAAGGAGAGGGCTGGAATCTGTACCATCGGCTCAACTGATAAGAGCCGTTTTGGACGGTTAGCTTGGTTCCTGGTGCGAGTTTGCGCACGCCCTTGATGATCGTGTAAGGCGAGGGCGTATAGCGATAGCGCAGGAAGAGATTCAACGAAGTGGGATCAATCTCCGCCCGGCCCGGCATCGTGGCGCGAACAGCGCGTATCTCGGAGCCGAAGCACAACCGATCCCCATCGATCCTGTAATAAAGCAGTTTGATTCCAAAAGGATCTCGGGCGAGGACCAACCGCCGCTGTCGCACATCCCAAATGCCCAGGCCGAACATCCCGTTGAGGCGGTTGAGCACCTCGTCACCCCACTGCTTGTATCCATGGATGATAACTTCCGTGTCCGAGTTCGTGCGGAAAACGTGGCCGTGTCCCTCCAATTCGCGCCTGAGCTCAGGGAAGTTATAGATTTCACCGTTGAAAACCACCCAAACGGATTCTTCCTGGTCCGACATGGGCTGATGACCCCCCCCAAGATCGATGATCGAGAGCCGGCGAAAACCGAATCCGAGTGGGCCGGTGATGTAGTACCCCTCGTCGTCCGGGCCTCGATGGATGAGGGTCTTGGTCATCGCTTCGATGTCCTGACGCCCAACAGGCTCCAGATTTCCGAAGTTATACTGTCCACATATGCCGCACATAAGCTATTCCTAGTTTGTGGTCTTCGACTCCAAGGGTTGAAGGGAATCGCGTGTCATCCCGTCTTGGGGTTTTCTCAGGTTTCGTGCTAGTAAGAAACAGAGACTTCGGAACACCTGCGACTGTGCCCAGCGATGCATCGGGACATTGTCCCAGCCGACCAAAAGCTGGCGGGCCCGAAACGAGCCATCGGTTTTTTGCCATCGCCCAAGCAGTTCTGTGACAACACGTGACAAGATTCCGTCTAGCTCTGGAAAGCGGCCATGCAAGAGGACGGCCAGGTTGATACACTCCGCGCAATCATAAAGCTCGCGGCGATACACGGTGAGGCGCGGCCGCTTGGAGAATGGCAACGGCAGACCGTTTGCGTCGAACAAACTCCTCACGTAATAGCTGATCCCCCGCTCGATGGCGCTTCGGCACCGAGGGCAGTCTGTTAGCAGCTCGATTTTTGCGAGGGCCTTCAGAACAAAGCAGGTATGAAAGTGATCGACAAAATCCCTTTCGCCATCCGTCGAATAGTACCAGAAGCCGTCTGCTTTTTGAGACGCAAGGACGAAGTTCAGGTTTCTTCTCGCAGCCTCCAGGTACCGCGGCTCCGAGAGCTCGATCCCGGCCTTGGTCAGAAGAAATGCTCGATAGGCACTAGCATTTATAACGCCACAGGGGTCGTCAGGAGCAGGCGTATAGGCACAACTAGCAGTATCCGGAGCCATCTCCAAGTCCCGGTAACTTCTGAAGGCATGCTCGGCGATTGATCGCATGATTCGCAACCACTTCTGATCCTTATCAATCGCATAAACCTGTGAGAATGCCTCGTAAACATAGGGGACCGTGGTGATCAGAGGTGTACCCTCTTTCAGTGTGCCCGTTCGCGTCTCCCAATCAAACGGATATCCCCAGCAGTAGTCCTCGTAACCCCGGCAGCGAGTCTCCTGAAGGACCTCCAGGAAGTGGGCGGCTCGCTGGTAATACTTGTCTGCTCCGTAGATTCCCGCAAGGAACGCAAAGCCCATGGCGTAATGGGCGTCAGCGATAGGGAAGCGCTGCGGCTTCCAGAAGAGTCTTCGCGCCGAGGGGACAAAGGCCTCACAAAGGACCATGGGGGCAACCGCAAGTGTGCCAAGCAGTGGCCTGCGGTAATAAAGAGCCTTGGCACCTCGACCGAGCTTGCTCGCGAAGAAACTCTGATGATCGTATGAGGTCTCTCCGTAACGATCAAGCCAGTCACAAAACTGGTCAACCGCGGTGACGATTCTCCCGACTAGAGCTTCGTTCATAAGGTCTGCTGATGGGGTGAGTTAATTTCGCTCCACATTGAAATTATCTACCCCTTTGAATCTTACGAGGGACTTGAGGATAGCCTTGAGCTTGGCCATCTGTTCTTTGCGGTGGAAGGCCATGAGCTCCCGGGAGACTGGGCGTGGCGTCCGGGAGAGAAGAGCCCAACCATAACCCAGTCCTAACGCCAGGCCACCGATGATGAAGGGCTGCTTTGCGGCCCGATAGGCAATTCGGAATAGTTCCCACACCGGATGCCCACCGAGATAGTAGTCTTTCTCCCCGTAGGAAAACAAAGATGAGAGGATACTGCGTTCCGCGGTTCCCAGGTGGCGGTAGTGAAAAAACGACCTTTCCCGGAATGACTCGGTCTTCCAGCCCATCATGCGGGCAGTTGTCACTGCCATCCAGTCGATTCCTCCCGCGCGGTGTGGGATATAACCGCCGATTTCTTCCCAGCACTGCCTCCGGAACAATTGGCACTGACCCGAAACGTGCTTGCGCCCCTCGAAGCTGTCTCTTTCCGAACTGTAACCTTCCTCTCTGAAGACTGTTCCGGCCACACCAAGGGTAGGGTCGGCTGAGAATTTTCCGGCAAGAAACTCGAAATGGTCCTTTTCAAAGGAAATGTCCGCATCCAAGTTACCGATGATTTCGTATTGGAGGCCGGCAACTCTTTCATAGCCGGCATTGAAAGCCCCCACTTTGGCGGCAAAGCTGCGGTCTCGCCGTTGAGGCATCTGGACCATTTCGATCCAAGGATACTGCACAAGATAGCGGCTTACGATTTGTGGAGTCCTGTCCGTCGATCCATCGTCCACGATCACCCATTTTACCGGGAGGACCGTCTGATTGATCACCGACTCGATCGTCTTCTCGATAAACGCCTCTTCATTGCGAGCAGGGGAAATCAGAACGTAGGGCGGGTGGGAGCACTGTTGATCCATTTCGGACCCTCGTAGTTTCATTGGACGAGCTCGCTGGAGTCTTCGCGCAAGGAGGCAATCGCTCTCTTAAGGATTGCCGTTGTACTCGCATCCCCGACGACCGGAACCAGGGTTACCTTTCCTCCCCAGCTCTTCATCTCATTTGCCCCCACAACTTCTTCTTCCGTATAGTCTCCACCTTTGACGAGAACATCCGGCCGCAGCGCCCGGATCAGATTCATGGGGGTCTCATCGTCGAAAAGCACAACTGCATCAACGCATGGAAGGGCTGCCACCAGCCTGGCGCGGGCGTCCTCAGAAATGACCGGGCGACTCGGTCCCTTCAGAGCGCGCGCGGAGCGGTCCGTGTTGAGAGCCACCACGAGGCAATCCCCTTCGCGCTTCGCTCGCTCCAGCACGGCCAGGTGCCCCACATGAAGCAGATCAAAACACCCATTTGTGAACACAATTCGTTGACTGGCCTGGCGCCAATGCGCCACGCGCTTCAAAAGCATTTCGAAAGAGCAGATCTTTTCCGCTTGACTTGCCTCTCCGTCCGATGCGAGACCAGCCAGCAATTCGTCGCGAGAGATTGGGACCGTTCCCAACTTCCGAATAACGATGCCGGCTGCCAAGTTGGCAAGTCGAATGCCGTCGTGCAGGTCCAGGCCAGTTGCAATGGCCGCACCCATTGTTGCGATCACCGTATCACCTGCACCGGATACATCAAATACCTCCCGGGCCAGTGCGGGGAAATGGTGAATACCGCTGGGCTCCAGCAGCGATATTCCCAGATCGCCCAGGGTCACTACGAGGCGGCCGACCCCAAGGTCAGACCGCAGCCGCTGTCCCTTCTGCAATAGCAATTCCAAGTCGCTGTAGTCCGTGGAAGTTGCCGCAGCAAGTTCCATTCGGTTCGGGGAAATCACATCGCATCCCGCGTACTTTTCGTAGTGCAGGCCCTTGGGGTCGACGAAAGTGGGTATCGAAAGCTCACGCGCGCGGCGGATTATAGTCTGACAAACGGAATCACTCAGCAATCCCTTCCCATAGTCAGAAAGAATGATCGCCGAGGAATCCGCGAAATGCGTGTCGATTCCAGAAAGGAGAAGGCTCTTCAGCTCGAGGCTGAGGTCGCCGGCCTTCTCTATATCGAGACGGAGCATTTGCTGCCGACCCGCGAGAATTCGCGTCTTGCAGGTCGTCGGCCGGTCAGGTGTCGAAATAACGGCCGTTGTTGCAATGCCTGAGGTTTGTAGAAGCTCGAGAAGTTGACGGCCGTCTTCATCCGCGCCTGCCACCCCTGCCACGGACACCTTACAGCCGAGGGCACTCAGATTGGCCGCTACGTTCGCCGCTCCGCCCGCAACACAGGTCTTGTGGTCGAGCCGGACGACCGGCACAGGTGCTTCGGGGGAGATTCTTTCGACCGCGCCCCAAACGTATCGGTCCAGCATCAGATCACCGACCACCAGCACGCGGCGGCCGTGAAATCCCCTCTCGACGGTCTCGAGGACTTTGTGGAGATCCTTAAACATGGTCACCTCTGAGATTCAAAGGCAGCGGCGTCGTACGACATGCCGCTTTCTGTCTTTGGCCGGACAATCCCAGCATCCGGTTACAGACGCTCTCCACCACGCGCAACAACCAATCCTGTTGAGTAGCGTGGAAGGGTTCGAAATAGGCATGTCGGAATGAGCTCACCCATTTTATGTTCAGATCGTTTCTCGTGTGGCCGCCCCCCGCGAGAGAAAATCAAAATGATGTCTCCAACTATGATGTTGAAGGCATCGCACTTTGTGCTGGGTGGCCTGCCTGGCCTGTGGAATCGACTCGGATGACTCCTTTGCCTAGGAGCGCGGCGACAAGATCTATGAGTCGCAGTCTCTCTATGCGCCAGTTATGTTCTCGATAAACCTCTTGCCCTCGTCTTGCTAACTCGGCTACCTCGGCAGGATGAGAGAACACAAATTCGATCTTCTGGGCAAGTTCCTCCGCGTTCCCCGATTCGAAGAAGAGGAGAGACTCTGGGTTGAAGTAATCCTGGATGCCTGGCGTTCGTGGAGCAATCACCGGTTTGCCCAGTGCCAGGTACTCGAAAATTCGAGTCGGCGTATTAATCTCCGCAAACGCACTTCGATGGTTGGGAATGATTCCCACATCACAATCTTCGATTTCTCGGACCAGATCTTCCAGGCGCCTCGGCCCCAGATACTGCACACGATCCTGCAGGCCCTTCTGGCGAGCCTCGCCCATCACTCGTTCCAGAAAAGGAGTCTTCCGACCATAAATTCTCAGCTCTGCGGCGGGAACGGCCTCTCGTACTAGGGCAAGGGCATCGACCGCAAGATCCAAACCGTTTCGTTCGACTAACGACCCGTGATACATGATCACAAAGCGTTTGGTCGGGGCGTCGTTCGCGGACGGGTATGAGCCCGCCGCTCGAAACGGGAAAATCTCCTCATCGGGAGCATTCATCACCACCCCAATCTTCTCGGGACGACAGCTACGCGAGGCGAAGATGCGCTTGCACGCGATGTTGACAGTAAGCACTAAATCCGCGCGCGCCATGCTCCACTTTTCGAGTCGGCTTATGATCCGGACGCTTAGACTGTTTTTGTCAAGATTGAATATCGTCGTCATGAGTTCGGGCATCGGATCGTGGAGATCAAGGATTACCTTTGCTCCCAGTGCCTTCGGTACCAACGAACTCAAGACAAGAATGTCGGGCATGTTGTGTACATAGACCATGTCATAGCGACGTTTGAGCGACCGCATGGCCAGGATGATCGAGGAGATGAGGATGAATGTAGAATACTGGTAAGCGTATGAAAACTTGCCGCCGCGGCGGTTGGTGATCGGGACCCGGAAGATATCGATTCCGTTGAATGCCTCACGCTTCGGTGCCTTCTCATCTCCGAGACATATCAAGTCCACACTCATGCCTTCTTTGAGAAGGGCGGCCGCCGCCCGACGCGGTCGTGGATCGGCAGGGTACGGGGAAAACGTAACCATCCCCACCCGCTTTCCCTGAAGGCCCGAACTGGTCGAGAGCGCAGGAGACTGGGAACGGAAAGGCAGATGCCCGGGTGCATCATGGGGTTGGGTGGTAGGGGCACGATCTGCGCTCAGATGAATCGTGTTCTTGACGTCCTTGGACACGTTTCGCCCTGAGGCAAACCAGTTTCGCTGCCCGTCTCTCTTTGCTATGCTATTCCGACGACTATCCATGTAGTCCAGCGTCATCCTCGGAGGTTCGTGCCGGTAAACTACGTCTAAAGTTAGGCGCCCTGGTCGTATCGAAAGCGGCGGCCGAGGCGGAGGTGCCATGGAATTCCGTCAGCCACGAGACGCCGCTCTCCTATCCTCTCGTGGTTGCCGCAACGTTGTCAACAACCTTGCTGCAGGCGTCGCGCTCGATCTTCATGATGTTGGAAGCCTGAATCGCTTCGAGAATCACTGAATGGTCAAACTCCCTTAGGATCTTGATGTTGGGCATGACGCAATGACCGCCGATGATTCCCGGAAAGTACTTTACGGGAGGCAAGTATTTTATTTCTTCCCAGAACGAGTTGATTTCGTCGTAATCCTGGCCCGATTGGTCACAAAATCTCTCGACCTCCTGCGCCCAAGCGATCAAAACGCCGAAGTAGGTCGTTTCCGTGAGCTTCGCCAGCTCGGTTGCCTCCGGAGACGACAGGATCTTGGTTTTCATGCCCAGAGACTCGAAATGTTTGGCGGCCAGCTCGCCGATTGCAGGATCCATAGCTCCCACGAATTTTCTATAGAAAAGGAGCTCCTCGGCCATGCGAGCGTGTTTGCCACGCACCGGGCTGTTCACAACGGCGGTACCCGCTCGCTCGGCTATCCTTCGTGTTGTCCCAACCGCCACGGTGCTGTTGACGATCGTCAAAGTGGGTTTGAAAAACTCGATGTACCGCACGGTCTCGCCGACAAAATCCTTGATCCCGAAGGGGTAGCAAACGTGCAGGGCGTCGACCTGTTCAATCCGCTTGAGCGGCGAGATATCCACCCCCACTGCATCATAGTGCTTGGAAACGAGCTCGAAGAGGGGCTTCCCCACCTCTCCCAGTCCTACGACCACAACTTTACTGTTGTTTGTCACAGCCTTTGAGCCTCCTCCAATAAAGGTTACAGTTTGGCGACCAACGCCACCGTGGTTTCTCACAGCAGCGGACTATCATCGGCACTGCCTCCAAAATCCGGCGATCACCCTCGGAGAGGATGGTCACCCCACAAACTGCGCCCACGGGGAAACACACCCGAGTGCGTGTTTAATGCGATTTGGAAACCCGCGCTTATTGACTTCGGTCAAGCACCCTTCCCCGACCAGGAGCAGAGCCGGTTTCGCTATGACCCAATGGAGGTCATAACTGAGCCCCGGGGATAGAGTTGGGAATCCGCGACAGTCTCACCGCACACGAAATTCAACACCGATAGGGCAATTCGATCCTGCTGCGCGTAGGTCAACCCTGGGAACATGGGCAGCGAGAGTATGTGTGAAGCAGCCTCTTCGCAGACTGGGAAATCACCCTCGCGGTAGCCAAGGTCTTTGTAGGCGTTTTGCAGGTGGAGGGGAATGGGATAATGAATTCCCGTCCCGATACCAGCCGCACCCAGGTGGTTCTGAAGTTGTTCTCGGTTCTGAACCTGGGCGACATAGAGGTGGAAGACGGCCTTGGACCAGGGAGGCTCATAAGGAAGCTTAATTACCTCGCCGGCCGCACCCAAAAGCTCCTGATATCGCGACGCGCATTCGCGGCGTCTTTCATTCCACGCCGTGAGATGTCGAAGCTTGACGTGCAAGATTCCGGCCTGGATGGAATCAAGTCTACCGTTGTACCCTTCCATATCGTGATAGTACTTCTTGGCCTGGCCGTGATCGCGAAGCATCCGGATTTTGCGAGCAATATCACCGTCGTTGGTCGTGACGGCGCCCGCTTCGCCGCAGGCCCCCAGGTTCTTGCCCGGATAGAAGCTGAAGGCCGCGGCACGACCCATTGATCCTGCCCTCAGCCAACGATTCTGGCGTTTGGAAAAATACTCCGCCCCGTGGGCCTGGCAGGCATCTTCTACCACTCGCAGGCCGAAGCGCTCGGCAAGGTCCAAGATGGGATCCATATCCGCTGCTTGCCCGTAAAGGTGGACGGGGACGACAGCGGTTACAGGCCTGCCAAGTCTCTTGTTGAAGACCCGCCCCGTGGTTCCGTCAACACTGCACTCCACTTGAAGGTACCTGCGAAGCCGTTCAGGGTCCATGTTGTAAGTGCGCTCATCGATATCCACAAAGTCGGGCGTGGCCCCAGCCTGGGTGATTGCTTCCGTTGTGGCGATGAAGGTGTTGGGGACGGTTACCACCACGTCACCATCGTTTACACCTGCCGCCATCAGAGCAAAGCGCAGAGCGTCCGTGCCGCTCCCCACGCCGATACCGTGCTGAGCATCGCAGTACCTGGCGAAAGTTCGTTCGAAATCCTCGACCATCGGACCACCAATAAAGCCCGCCGTATCGAGAGCATGTGCAAACACAGCCGCCAACTCGTCTTTGAGCTCCTTATGCGGGGTGACGAGGTCAAGAAAAGGAATTCGATTAGTTTCCACGATTTGTTACCTCCGTCTTTTGCTGGTCTAGTCTTCTCAAGAATTTGGCGGGGTTCCCCGCCACGATCACATTGGCTGGAACATCTCTTGTAACCACACTTCCTGCCCCCACGATGGCGTTCTCGCCGATCGTTATCTTAGACAGAATCGTGCTCCCCGAACCAATGGAAGCACCTCTTTTAACCAAGGTGGTTTCCACTTTCCAGTCGGCCTCGGTCTGTAGCGCCCCGTCAGGATTTGCCGCCCGGGGATAGGTGTCGTTAATAAAGGTCACGCTGTGTCCGACGAAAACGTTGTCTTCGATTGTCACGCCCTCGCAGATAAATGTGTGGCTGGAGATCTTGCATCTTTCCCCAATTTTTGCATTCTTCTGCACTTCGACAAAGGCACCAACCTTCGTCTCGTTGCCAATTTCGCAACCATAGAGGTTAATAAACTTGGAAAGCTTGACTCCTCGCCCGAGCTTGACATCCGGGGCGACGCTAAGAAATTCGCTCATATTCGGACAGTCCTCCCCCTTTCCTTTATTGATTTGTTCGCAGCTTCCAGCATTTTCACGATCTTAAGTCCCGCCTGGCCGTCGTTGAACGGTTGCTTATTTTGCTGGAGACAGTCGATGAAGTACCTGCACTCAGCCTTTAAGGCCTCCGTCTGGTCCACTTGCGGCGCCCACATGTCACCGGAGCGGTAACTGACCAGGAGGTCATAGAGTCCTTGACCATTCGTGATCTGAACGCCCTTGTCGTACACCTTCACTTTCTCCCGCTCCAGATCGTTCCACACGACCATCTTTTTCTCTCCTCCAATCAGAGTGGTCCGCACCTTGACGGGCGACAGCCAATTGACATTGATATGGGCGATGATGTTGTTCTCAAAATATACCGTGATAAAGGCAATATCCTCATGGGAATTCAAGTGTCTTTCGCCCGTTGCCACGATAGCTTCCGCCTTGTCCTTGATCAAATGGTCCATAATCGACAGGTCGTGGGGCGCCAGATCCCAAATAACATTGATGTCATGTTGGAAAAGGCCCAAGTTCACCCTGGTCGAATCATAGTAATAGAGCTTGCCCAGCGCTCCTTCATCAATCAGTTGGCGAATCTTCTTCACGGCGCCCGTGAAAAGAAAAGTGTGGTCCACCATGATTTGCAGCTTCTTTTTATCGGCCAGCTCGATCAATTCCTCAGCCTGCGCGGCCGTTGAGGTGAAAGGCTTTTCCACCAGGACGTGTTTTCCATTTTCGAGCGCAGCCTTGGCTAGTTCGAAATGAGTCCAGACAGGGGTGACCACCGCCACCGCGTCAATTGTTGTCCGAGAGAGGGTTTCAGAAATATCGGAGGTTACTTGCACGCTGGGATAAGCTTGCTTGACGCGTCGCAGTGCTTCCGTGCTCTTGTCACATACGATGGCGACTTCACATCCCTCTACACTATGGAAGTTTCGGACTATCTGAGGACCCCAGTAACCATAGCCGATAATGCCGATTCGAATCATAGTTCCTCCCACCGGGTGAATATCGTGACCGGTTTTGCGCGATGAAATAGGAAAAAGCAGGTAAGTGATTGCAGAGGTTATCTTGCGCCGCGATTGCTAGTGGTTGCCCTCAGCAAGACGGATTCAGCATAGGCGACGAGGAACATCTGGGCCGGCAAGGTGCCGCCTTGTGGATATTTCAGTAAAGAAGCACGAATAGTTCCATTCGCCATTTTCAATAGGCGCCGTGTCCCCTCAAAACAGCACTTGGCGTTCGCAAGAGGATCTTGATGTCCAGCCAGGGAGTCCAAGTCTTGGCGTACTTGAGGTCCAAACGAACCATTTCGTCAAATGTGACTCTGCTTCGACCGTCAACTTGCCACAAGCCTGTTATCCCAGGCTTTGCCTCCAAAAAGCGACGTCTGTGCCATATATCGTACACCTCAACCTCGTACGGAATAGGGGGCCGAGGTCCCACCAGGGACAACTCACCCCTCAGCACATTGAAAAACTGAGGAAGCTCGTCCAGGCTGGTCTTCCGGAGAAATCTCCCGAACCATGTTACGCGGGGATCATCCTTTATTTTGTAAACCCCTCTGGAGTCGTCCGGCTGCTGGTGGTTTACCTTCCCTGAAATAAGCTGCCTGGTGTAATCCCGATGAATCTTCGCATCACTCCGGGAATCCATCGATCTGAACTTCAAGAACGTAAAACGGACTCCATACTGTCCCAGTCTTTGCTGTTTGAAGAGAATCGGACCTCTCGACGTTAACTTGATCACCGCTGCAATGACGAGGAGGAGGGGAGAAAGGAAGAGGAGAGCGAAGGCACTCCCCATGATATCTATCGTTCTTTTGATCACCCGAGAGGCTTTTGTGGCAGGGTCCTGTGGGCTTAAGTCGGGATACAGCCTCGTGTCTGCGGGACGACCGCCGTTTTCAAGGTCCAAGTCATCCGGGTACACATGGAAAGAAATGTGGATCACATTCATCTGTTCCAGATTGAGGTCGTTTCGCAAGGCGGAGGATACTCTGGAATGCAGAGCACTGAGTATGGCGTTCATACTCCCCGAGCCAATTTCTGTGCAGATGACGCCGACCACCATGTCCTTTTTGTACCATCCGCATAAATCCGTTTCCCGAGTGGACATGGAAAGCGCCTTTGCTATCGCCCCAAGCATTGCCTCCCCGCCCTCAGCCTGGAGAAGCTTGCCAGTATGCACGAGCATGAGCACGAAACGCAGGCGAGAACGCTCACTCCTTTTTCTCTCTAGAGACAGTACTTTCCTAAATATGTCCTCCGGCACGAGCGTCAAAACGCCGTCTTCAGCACGGCCAGCGTCCCCATGGGTAAGGTTCATCTGTGACCCCCGATCCGGGCTTGTCTTTTGTGGCTTTCTCAAGGTGAAAATCCCCATAATTCTTATCCTCTCTCGCCGGTTTGACGAGGCAATGTGGCTTGGGACAGGAGCCTGGCGGCCGGGAAACCGCCGCCAGAAGATGTGCGTTTTAGCTGAAAGTCTGAACGAACGCGGATAATTCAAGGGGCCCAAAGTCCCCAGCAAGCGGAGAACCTGAGACCATTAGGACTGTCTCTGACCTTGAGGATCGCTGCGAATTCAGTTGTAGGATTACCGCCCCAGAGGAATTGCTTTGAGTCGGAAGTCGAAGCTGATCGTCACCATATTGCGGTCGAAATCTGCCGAAATCGGCAGAGCGCCCTTGCTCAACTGGTGCATAGTCTCATAGGAAATGCGGAGCGTGGAGCCGCCCCGTAAGGGCCGGCTGAAGTCAATCCCACCGGTCAGGGCGTCAGTTCTCTGGTGGGCAATCTGAAAGAGGGTGGCGTCCGCTCGGGTGGCGCCGCCGCGGATGGCGACTTCCCATCGACCCAGCAAACGGCGCCGCACCCCGAAGTTTGCGGAAGTCCCTATCACCTCTGTATACAAGCCGCCGCCACCAGTGATAGATCTTTGCACCGATAGATCGAAGGCGGTCTTGTCAACTTCCTTGGTAATACTTCCTCCCCCGGCGCCTTGAAACTCTCCTGTCGTACCTGCACCCGGTGCAGACCCGCCAATTGTGCGAAGATATTCTGGTCCGCCGAAGATGGTCGCTGAAAGAGTAGGGGACAAGCGCGATCCGGCGGAGACGTACACACTCTCAATCTGAGAACGCATGCTGGTGCCGAAGACTTCGCCTCCGCTAAAGGTAGAATCCTGATGAAGCAGGAGAAGGCCGAAAGTTGTGTGCTCCGTTACACGGTATTGATACTGCAATCCCCCACTCACTCCCCTGCTGCTATATAGATGCTGGCCCGCCCCCACTTGGCTCCCGAATTTTTGCTCATTGTAGCCACCGGTAAGAGTAAGAGATGTCCTCCGGCTCTTGGTAAATGTGAGATCCAGTCCGCTTGAGTTTGATAACGTTCTGGCAGTTGACGGGAGAATTGTCTGATTCAATGCCGTGGGCGAGGCGGGCCCAGACAAAATCTGTTGTCCAGTGAGAGATGGATAAACCCCGTTTAGATAACTGAAGGTACCGTGCAATCCCAGACTGAAGCGTGGGGTCAGTTGATAGGTCAGGCCCAGATTCGCGGCATGGTTAAGCCGGTCAAATTGAGTATATTGCCGGTATAATGGGAAAAAGGGCATGTAGTCAAAATTGATCGTCGCGTGCTGAGTCTGCCTCAAAAAGCCGAGTTGGGAGTCGAAAGAAACCTCTTCATCACTTAGGCGCTCTGCATTCCTTGACAGGATATTATCGTCGTAAATAAAGGAGGCGCCCATGCTTAAGGTGACCTGATTTTCGGGCACGGCCTCTCCGGCGAATCGAAGTGGGGCCTGAACGCCAGTACCAAACCCACCAGCTTGGGGCGGGGGCGCAGCGGTTTGTGCCCCTAGGACGACAGGAAAAAAAACGACGAAAGTCACGGAGGATATGAAGGCCCACAGGGTCTCTCTCCGGAAGCGGCCTGCGTGTTTCCGATTTTCACCCACGTGTTCTGACTCGAGGTTTTTCTCTAGCATGTCAAGTCGAGGGTCTGGTCTGCCACTTTTTCGCGAACCTGTGCCCCCCCGCTAATTATCCACCAGCTCCCTGTCGAAGTCTCTTCAAATCTGCGCAAAGAGATGACGAGGAAGGTCAGAAGTGAAAGACCCAAGATAGAGAAGGGAATCCCCCCGTACCTGTGCACCCAAACAACGAGGGATCCCATGCTCGGATGAACCGTAAGCCAATAGATCGTTACAATCCTGAGGCCGTTCTTGAAGATCGTAACCGGGAATACCGCCAGGACTAACCAGAGTCTCCTCCAGGGAGAGCGAAGGAAGAGGTGGCCCATCAAGAGGCTGGTAATAAAGAGGGACAGGCCGGACCGAATACCGCTGCATTGCTCGGCAACCTCCACATCGAGGCCAGGCAACGAAAACCTAAACTCATTCTGGAAAACTGGAACGCCGCCCAACCTGAAGAGAAACCCCGCCGCCTGCGTTGAGCAGGTCCGCAGAAAAAAAATCGATCTTTCGAGCACGACCTGCGGGAGAGGGACGATTAAGAGCAGGAGCGACAACTGGAAGGCTGCGGCCCGAAGAGTCTTTGTGCCGTAGCACAAAACGAAGACCCCTACCCACAGCACAATGAAGGAGAAAGTGACCAGGGATAGGGCATCATTTGGACTCAGTGCACCCGAATACTTCTTGTCGCACCAGCGAAGGACGAGCGCCAAAAAGAGTAAGACCAATCCGATCCCCAAATCATAGCGAACGCGTGAGAATATTCGCTCTTTCTCCAGGTAGATGAGACACGCGCTCAATAGAGGTATCACGCCGGTGTAAGGATAGATATCACTGTGGAATGAAAAGGTCACGAGAGCCTTCAGCGGCGTCCAATACAGTCCCGCCGCAACCAGCGTGGCGAATGCGAAGCACAGGTTTCTCTTGGTCATGGAGTGCCGGCAAACGCTTCGCCGAGGGGAAAACCCTACGTTTTGCCGCTCAAGCTGTTCTGCCATAGTTTTCATTGCCGCCAAACCAGGTAATCGTACTCCTGCTCATTCCCTTGGCGCGTTTGACGTCGGCTCAAAGCGATGTTGCCAGATGGTTTCCCCTGCGCCGCATGAATCGGGTCACGCGGTAGCCGATACTCCTTCGGCATTATTTCTCCATCCGGCTTCAACGCGGTCCGGGGCAGCATGCGCATCTGGTTTGGGCTTCCCATGATTCAGCTCTTTCGGCTTATTGCTTTCGAGCGGCATCTCAGCGCGAATCTGAGCGATTCCGACCAGCAGTTTGCGCCACGCCCGGTACACCTGGAGCGCGATGACAACCACCAGGTCGGGCAAGCCCTTCGACAGCAGGTTCAGCACCACGCCCAACCCAAAAGCGTAAATCACCCAGTCGCCAATCGAATTCACAATCATTTCGCCTCCTCAAACATCTGCCTCAACTCGCCGATCTGCGGTAGAAGCGATACCGCCTCTTTGCCAACCGGTATAACCGCCATTCGGTCTACACGGCCGAAGCGGACCCCCATATTGTCCGAAACCTACTCAAGCGTCTTCGCTGCCCATCCTTTGCATCCGGCTACCCTTTGCTGACCAAACCATGCTCAAGAGCGAAAACGGCAAGTTCCAAGCGGCTAGAAATACCCAGCTTGTCGAAGATATTCGTCAGGTGATGTTTGACAGTTCTCTCACTGATGCTGAATTCCTGGCCCATCTCCTTGTTGGAGGAGCCGTTCGCAACCCTTCCCACGATCTTCAATTCGCTGGGAGTCAGCCCATAATCTTTTCCACACGACGCCCCGTTCTGGGAAGGGGGGGACTTACGGAGCGCCTCAATGACAATCGAGACACTGTCATTGTCCAGCCAGTACTGACCGGCGATCACGCTGCGAATACTTTTCAACAATACCTCTCGCGGTGACCCCTTCAAAACGATGCCGTGTGCTCCCAGATAGAAGGCCTCCAAGATCGAGCTTTCTTCGACTGCCGCCGCCAGCACTAGGGTGCGAACCGGCGAGGACAGACTTGCCAGGTCGTTCAATACCTGGAACCCGGAGCGTTGGGGCAAAGCCAGGTCGAGTAAAAGGATGTCGGGCTTCAGTTCACGTGCCAACCTGACGACCTCTACCCCAACAGACGATTCCCCCGTGACACACATCCCCGGTTGGGATTCAATCAGTTTGCGCAAGCCATCACGAAAAATCGGATGGTCATCCGCAATCACTATGCGAGCGCGTTCACCATTCCTCCGTGTTGGCCCCCGACAGATGGACGTTTCCACACGCAGGCCATTCGGACGGTAGTTGTGTCCCGCCCCCGGGCCCATTGGTTCCCTGGTTCCATCATGGCCGTGGCTTTGTAAGGCAGGCGGCGTTTCGAGCGAGCGACGGGAAGACATTCGTTCAGTCATATGGCCTCATTGGTAGGCAGGCCTGCGTGAAGCTTCGACTCTAAGCCCGCGGCATCCGCCAGGATGTCGAAGGTTTCCTGCAAGTCATCGGGAGCGGAGATTTCATGTTGCGGTATCATGTGGCCCTGCCGCCCCATGCCCCCAAGAAATCCCGCAGTCGCAGCCCGCCGCTACAATCCGTGTTGGTGCGCAGGCTCGCAGCCTCAACATTGCCAATCAATGTGGGTTCTTTTGGCACAATCACCTTGCAAGGTTTTCATCCATCTGCTATAGGGCCCTAACCCGCGGCGAGGACGTTGTCAATCTGAGGAGGGAGATCTGTTTTCGGGTGTAAGGCACCAGCATCGCCAGCGAGGCCCCCATGGTGTCCAACCCGCAATCAAGGAGAGAAGCATGTCTTCCAGGAACAAACAACTGGTGGAACTCATCCGTCAGGGAATAAGCGGCGGCCACCAGGATGCAAATTACCGCGCGCCGCGGCCGCCAAAGCACCTGGCTCTCTTCGCCACGAGGACCGTAAAGAAACAGTGCGAAGATGGCGTACTCGGTAAGATGGGCTAGCTTGCGGAGAAAGGCATGAAGAAAACCGAATGTGCCTGGCGAAACGCGGAGGTGGAGGAAGTGGAGTGTATCTGCCAGGACCGCTTGCGAGAAGTCAGGCGCAAAGGTTTGAGTAGAAAGATAGAAGATGAGGGCAGCCCACGCCAGGGTTAAGGCCCACCAGAGCACGAAGATTGGCTGCGTGAAGTCACTTTGCATGGTTATGCAGTCCCAGGCCCTCGAGGGTCTTGGGTTTGGCCGGCCTGACCCGAGCTTCAGGTTTTCCATACCCATAATACCTGGAGTAGGTACGATCGAGCCCTTCTACGCCGTTGAGAATGATTCCGGCTATGTGATCGCGCCCCAAATTCCGGGTCGACTCCTCTATGGCTTCTCGTGGTGTTTCTCCTGCCCGAGCTACGAGCAAAGTGGCATCGGACTGTGCCCTCAATACAAGGATTTCGGCAATGGGGGTCGTAGGGGGCGAATCGATCAGGATCCAATTAAAGGAACTCGAAGAAAGACCTTTGATCAATTGCGAGGCAAAGTTCGACTGGAGAAGGCTACTGCTGCCATCATCCACCGGCTGCCCTGCCGGCAACAAATAGAAGCCCAGCGGATCGATTCGCCGGATTGCCAGCATCGGGTCGCTTCCCCGCTTATAACACTCGGTTAGTCCCGGCCACGGCTTGAGACCGAGTCTTTTTACCTGGGTTGGCCGATAAACGTCGGCCTCCAGCAGGAGCACGGGGCGCGTTCCCTTTTCGGACAACACGGTGGCAAGATTCAAAGCAACCGTGCTCTTGCCATCGCCGGGCAAGGGACTGGTAATCAGGAGGCTTTTTAGCTTCTTCAAAGCCTGCAAGCTCTTGAGGTTTATTTGCACCAATCTGAACCTATCCGCGCCAGCACTCCTCGGATCGCTGTGCACAACCACACGGCTCTCCGCGGGAACAGGGCTGACTTCAGTGGCGACGGGCAAGTACACATCAGCTCTCTCCAATGCCTGGAGAAACTCTTCCGGGGGAGCGGAGAAGATGTCGTCTTTCTCTATCTCTGGCTTAAGAACCCGGTCCGGCATAACGGTTATCCACTCCCCTCGGTATCCCCATCCTTAGAGCGCAGGAGGGGGGGTCTTCGCCCTCTTCTAACCCCGGCGATAAACATAGAATTCAGTTGCGCAAACGAGCAAACACAATGTAGTCCCGACCAACCATTCGAGTACCGCTACCCGCGACCGCCTCCGTTGTTCAACCTTACTCAGCAGCACCGGCACTCCCACCATCAAGGGAAAGGCAAAAACCCGGCGCAACTCCTCTTCATCGAGAAGCGAGTGGTCTTTAGTCTCGAGAAGAAAAACCAAGGCCACGCCCAGTGCCAAGCCCGCTCCTAACCCACCCAAACTGATCTTCACATGATCCGCGCCGGAGGGCTTCATCGGCAAGCTCGGCGGGTCGATGATGCGGAATTGTGCGCCCTGTTGGCGTATTTCCAAGCTAGTTGCTAACTCCGATTGCGTTTTCTTGCCTAACAAGTCGTCATAGTTTTTCTTTGACAAGTCATAGTCGCGCAGGATATCCGCAAGCTGCTCCTCACGAACAGGGGTCATGTTGAGGCGGCTCTGGCATTCCGCAATCCGCGATTCAAGCTGCTTTTGCTCCGTGATGGCATCCTGGATTTCCAAACGGTTTGCTTCCAGTTGACTTTTGAGTTGAGCGTAAGTTGCGTCTCTCTCAGGGGGATTGGCCGTTTGGGCGCTTTCCTTGCTCGTTTCACCCTTCGTAGGCTCCAACCCTTTCGCCGATGCTGCCAGCATGCCTTCTGCTTCTTTTATTTGTTCATCAATTTTTACAACGTCTGGATATTTGTCCGTGTAGCGTGCCAAGAGATCGGCTCTTTCATTTTTGAGCCGGGTCAACTCCGCCTTAATGGTATCGGCGGGACTGACGACCACCGCACCCGGTGCTGCGACCCCGGCAGCAGCCAAATTCTGATACTGGGAGAGGAGTGATTCCAAGTAAACCTTTTGCTGGCGGGCACGATTTATAGCGGCCATGGTATCCTGAAGTTGCGCGTGCAACCCGGCAAGGATGGCAAGATTTCCCTGCTGTTGCTCGGGCAGTTCACCGAGGTAGTGCATCTTAAAATCCCGCAGCCGACTCTCCTGTTGCTTCAGATCTGCGGCAGCAGCCTGAAGTTGCTCGTCCAGAAAGTTAGTCGTGCCCGTTGACTGCTCTTCCCGGGACTTCAAGTATTCTTGGGTGAAGAGCGCCGTGAGCTTGCTGGTAACCTCTTGAGCCATGTGCGGATCAGTGCCCGTGAAGGAAATCGTAAAGGAGTTAAGATCCTTGGGCTCAGCGCCTTTTTCCGTGGGCTGGATGGTAATATCGCTCCGTATCAATTCGACTAAATCTTCAGGCGCCAGACGCTTCTGGTCTTTGGGATAGAGTCCGAATTCGTTGATGATCCGGAGCAACTGAGTGCGCGAAAGAATCGCGTCTGTCATGAGTAATAGCTGCTCTCTAATATCAGAAGTACTATTGGGAGTAACGTAGCGTTCCGGCACTTGCTGGTGCGCCACAAGAATCGTGGCCACTGACTCGTAACGGTTGGGGAGCACCATCGACGCCGCACAGGCGCCCAAAGCCACCACGACCGTAGGCACAAGCAACCACCAGCGGCGTTTGATCGCCACGCGTAGGAGCTTGCTGATCATTACATCCAAGCCTTCATCTTGTTCGGCCAAGGAATTCTACCTCTTTGTGGAAGATCACTGCGCCGCAGCGCATCCGTTACCTGCTCCTGATGATGTGCTCATTCCCCATATTCACAGTTGACTGATGTATTTCCAGCCCCACCCAGACACTTGCTGCCGCATAAGTGAGAATTCGGATGGGCTTCTGGGTGTGGCGCGTCTTAAGCAAGAGCAGATCGAACGGAGCCGCAAAGAGCAGGTTCGCCATCGGGTACATGCTTACGTTTCCTGCAAAGGGGCGCATGAGCGGATCTACCTCGGTTGGCCGATAGCCCTCGGGATAATGGTGGAAAAAGTGATTCGTACTCTGCGCGTCCCAAGTTACGGCGGCGTGGACCGCCAAGCTCAGAAGGATAAGGGCGACTCGGTCATGTGTAGTGTCGGTTCGCCTTCCACTCGCTGGAGCAGCTTTAATATACGCCGATTCGCCGCTCTTTTCATTCCTGGCACGAACTGCACTCAAACCCGTGAGATCCGGCCACCGATTTGCCCCAGGCGTCAAACCCCTCCACTTCATGTCCGTGGGCGAACTAAGCGCAGAAACGGTTCGTTCTCCCGCTAAAGGCTGCCCGCCGGTTTCAAAAGCAGCCCCTTGGACTGGCCCGTCTGCGGCGGGGGAAGCGCTTTGTGCGCCAAGACCCATGGGAAACAACATCAAGAAAACGCTGAGGGATTTGAGGGTGCGCAACTTCTCTCCCTTAAGGAACAACAATGGTATCGCCATTCTTGAGTTCGACGTTCTGCTCGGGATTACGGCCCTTGATGACCTTCTTGTAATCGAACGGAAGCGTCTGGGTAGCCCCCCCGCCGACGGGCCGGATGATGTAGATCTTGCTCGGCTTGGCGAAATCCAAGAATGAGCCCGCGATGGCGATGGCCTCAAGAACCGTCGTGGGTTTTCCCAGCGCATAGGATCCGGGCTTGGCGATTTTGCCCAGGACGCTGTAAGTCCGGCTCTTCACCTCTTGCACAATCACAGTGACCTGCGGATCGGAGATGTACGCTTTTAGTCTCTGGCCTACCAACCGTTGCACGCTGAGAGCCGTCAAACCACTGACCTCCAGCTCACCGATTAGCGGGAGGGATATCTTGCCATCAGGACGCACCAGCACCGTCCGAGTGAGCTCGGTATCCTTCCACACATTAATCGCCAGGACGTCGGAGGGTCCGATGATGTAGTCATCCTCGACGCGCATGGCGCTGGGTGCGTTGGGCTGATCGGACGATTTCCTGCCACCTTGTTCCACCCAACTGGCCATTGTGGCCTCCGGCGTTCCAGCCGGTTTCGCGGAATCGGATCCCCAAGCATTGGTAACGGCGAATGCAAGGCATGCCAAGAGCACAAATCTGGCAAACCGACGACTGAGGCTGCTAGTCCACATCGTGACTATTCGCTTTCTCTCGTCTGCGTTCATCTGATCAAAAGTGCAACTTGAGTGGAGGCGTCGAGTAGGGCGCAGGCAGGTTCCCGAAGCCATGATTGCCAGGTTGCCCGCAAGTGGGTTTCGAGCCCGATCCCGGGGAAGGAGACTGAAGCCTAGCTTGCCATCCGACCGTGGAGCAAATCCCCGGGCTCAGCGCTGTCTCTGCGCCCCCCCCTATCCCCTTCCATTAGCGCATTCAGCTCGATAGTCATTGGCAGTTTCGGTCGATGCTGCCGGTTCGAAGCGATCGCAAGCTACTCGGCACCCAAAACGTAAGGACGTTGCAACGCAGGATAGTAAACGCCCGGGACAGTCCTTTGCTTTTCCCTTCGATCTGTTTCCGCAGCCCGAACGCGCTCAACCATACTTACGTCCACTTCAACGGCGGCGGACTTTGAGAGCATTTCAACTGAGAGAACCAACCGAAACCCCCGCGTTTTGCGGACGAGGATTCCCTCAATTCCTTCCAGTGGCCCAGATTTGATCCGGACCCGGTCCCCACATTTGAGAAATGGGTGCGGTTCGACTTGCAAGGGGCTTTCGACCAAGCGGCGTACAGCCTCGATTTCTTCCGATGGAATATCTGCTGGACGCCCCCCCCAGCTTATCAGGGAGTGGACGCCGGGCGTCGTCACAATGTTCAGCATCCGATCGAGGCCGCCATGGATGAACACGTAATTGGGGAAAAGCGGGAGCAGGAGATCCTTTTGCCGGTCCTTCCACCGATGCACGGTTCGATATTGCGGAAGAAATACCTCGAATCCCTTGCCCGACAGGGCTTGGGCGACCACATTCTCGTGCTGATGGCGAGTGTAAAGCGCGTGCCACCTGGTGACACCAGGGCTCCCGGCGAGATTGGCGATTTCTTCGTTCATCAGCATCAAATCCTACCTTTCCGTTCTCGAGAACTGGTTTCTGCTGGCAAGACCGGTGATCGTGCCGACAAAGGACAAGCCCGGGCCTTTGGCCGTCATTGCTGCCACCACTCTACCTTCGGTGGAACAGGGTTCTCAGGCATTCCCCGCAGGGCTTCCGTTAAATGAGTGCTGACTGACAATTCGATAATCCTTTATCGCGACGCCAAGAGCGATCGGAGTTTCCGGCAAAATCGTTTGCTCCAGACGTACCACCGTGCCCTTACAGCGAATCTCCGTGGGGCCACTTCCCTTGGTGCCCACCGCGACCTGCAGCCTCAGCTCGAGCGTGGTTTCCGGAGCCAAGGGAGAAGAGGAGAGGAACAGCACCCCCGTGTAGCTGATATTCTCCGTCGTCCCTTCCAACCATGTCGGACTGTCCAGCTCCCGAAAATGGACCGGAAGATGAAGTGCGAAGCGCCTTGCCCGTTTGCCGGATTGAATTGCGATTCTGGGGGTCATAGTGCCGCCTGCAAAATCAAATGGATTGTGGGTACTCTTTGCATCCCTCGCCGCAAACTGCTTGCCCTCCTTGTGCGCCTAACGTTCAGGTTCGGGCCTGGGGGCTGTGTGTTTCTAGGCAACTGCGACGGTGGTGCAACACGATAGAGGAAACATACGCCAATGCGAAAGCATTCTTTCTTCAGGCAGTTGCAGGAGCCGCAGCATCAACACTGCGTCAGCAAGCATGTAGCTCCGCCCTGTGACTTACAGGCTTGCCTTTCCTGTAAGCCTTCTTTCTGCTCTTTGAGGAAGAAATTGGCAAATTCCCCAGACGCGCGTCGTCCTAACCCGAAGGCCGCGCTCACCAACCCCCATCCTCGGCTGGTCGTCTCACTTGCGCAATTTGTGTCCGGGCCAAGAGTTCGTGTCTTACAATCTCGTCTTCTGAATCTGGGATGGGCGGGACGGCACACCCGCCGTCCCCCTATGGTCGAACAAACCGGTAATGGGAAATCCTGCTCGCAATGAGGGGGTCACTTCCATCACTTCCACTTCGTTCCGATCGCGTAACCATACCCCGACAAACCACTTCGGCAGCCCATCCTCCCGTTACGTCCTTAGGTAGTGCCAAGCATATTTCGAGAGGGGTCCGGGGCTCAGTCCAATCTTCGCCGTGGAATAGCATCCCCGAATAACTGATATTTCTGGTGACGCCCCTATGCCAGTGGCCTTCTCCGTTGGCCCGATAACGCAATGCGATTTGTAGTTCGAAGCGCCTGGCCCGCCCCTTATCAGCCACTAAAGGAACCTCTCCCGCGTCCAACATGGGTTGTGTCAATCCCAGTTGGTCTCTTCCAACCTTATAAAAGGTCGCCGATTTTCTTGCTGGTGAGTCTCAGTATAATTGGTCCATCGGCCACGACAATGGCCCGATGGTCTCATAAAGTTGCACTATAGGTGCCATATCACCGGCACCCTTTGGTGCTATGTCACGATCGAAGTCACACTGAGGCCTTGACAGGATGGAGAGTCGGAAAGTACGTAGGGCTAATCGCCGTTGATGAGTCGATGATCGATGGCGTAAAGAACGAGTTCCAAGCGGTTGGAGACTCCCAACTTGTTAAATATGTTCGTCAGGTGATGTTTGGCAGTGTGCTCACTGATGCCTAGCTTCCGCGCAAGATCCTTGTTTGTATAGCCAGCACCAATGAGTGCTATGACCTGCCTCTCACGGGAGGTGAGGCCGAAGGCTGGGCTGGGCCCTGAAGCGCTGTGGGAAGGATTCATTTTGCGAAGTGCGTGGATAAGGTCTGAAACGCTTTCTTGGCCGACCCAGTACTGACCATCGTTCACGCAACGAATGCACTTCAAAAGAAGGTCCAGTGACGAGTGTTTCAAAACGATGCCGTGAGCACCCAATTGCAGCGCCTCGACGACTTGTTCCCTCTCGATGTCCGCAGTCAGTACAATGGCACGTGTTTGGACCCCCAGTTTGCTCAGCTCTCGAAGGGCCTCGAGGCCGGTCATCTTGGGCAACGAGAGGTCCAGCAGGAGGACATGCGGGTTGAGTTGGCGAACGACCCTTACGGTTTCTTCACCATCGACAGCTTCACCGACAACCCGTAACTCCGGTTGAGCTTCGAGCAGCTTCCGCACACCCTCCCGAAAGATTGCGTGGTCGTCCGAAATCACAATGTCAACTGTCGCTGGAGACTCTGCCATGGGCGGTCAAAGGTATCAAGATCTCTAATCTTGCACCCGATCCTCTGGTTGATTCTATCATGAGTTCGCCGCCGATTGCGCGTACACGTTCCGTGACGACCAAAGGGCGATTGGAGGAAGCCTCGAGCTCTGCAGACGACAAAGGCCCTGTGAACCCGAATCCGCGGCCGTCATCCTCTACGCACAGTTTGTAGTGCCCATTCTCCCGGGCAAAGTGCACAACTACCTTGCGAGCTCCACTGTGCTTGCGGACATTCGCCAGCGCCTCTTGTACGATGCGCACCAGTTCAGTACAGACACGAGGTGGCAGGAGAACTTCTTGAGATTCCGCGACAAAGCTGGCGGAAATGCCCTGCTCGCGTCGAAACCTATCCACCATCGCCGCCATGTACTCGAGGAGGCGACTGGGCTCCACCTCCAGGGGTTTTATTCGCTGCATTTCCTCTCGAACAGTTGCGATTTCGTTATGGAGAAGCGTCTGCACACGACGCAATTCCTGGAGAAGACGGGCGGGGTCGCAGGCGGCCGTTTGGGTTCGCCGCAGGAGATCAATCTGCATTTCCAGCCCCATGAGCGACTGGATAATTCCATCATGAAGCTCCTGCACAAGGCGTATCCGCTCCTTGGCTTGAGCACGTGAACGCAGGCGCGCCACCAAGTATTTATTGTAAACTGCGGGGCCAACTTCCCGCACCAAAGTCTCGAGAAATCGCAAACCAGTATTGGGGTTCCACCCCGTGCGAGGGTTGTACACCGTAAGGCGTCCCAGCCACTTTCCTTCGAAGGAGAACGAGGTAGCGAGCATCGACCAGGAGCTCACAAAGGGCGAGTGCTGCTCACTGACGATGTGCAGATCATCGAACCCGTCGCTATATAGTGCTGGAGCGGAATTGCGGCGAGGGCCGGAGACCAAGCCGCCATAAGTTCCACGTTTCTGGTTCCCCGCGACGCCCACCCGAAGCTTGTCATCGGCCCCCACGCGACCAAGCCCGAGCCAGCGCCGGACTTGTTCCGGGGGCATAGCAAAGCATGCCTGCCGCACAGATTCCGTCAGTTTCCAGGACCGGACCCCATTCTCGTTCCTTCCTGTCAGTCGTGTCACCTCCCAGGCAACAGCCTGCTCACCCTCTATTTCCTGGATAGCCAACCGAACCTGGTCAGCATCAAAGTACTCCCGCACTGATATTAAAGTATTTCCTAAGGCCGCCCTAAAGCTTGGTTCAGGGACGGCGCTTCGAAGGAGCCCGGTGATGACCAATGCCTCCCCATACCGTTTCTTCTCTCTTTCCATGAGAAGGCCCAGGAGGCTTGCTGATGAGACCAAGCTCGCTGACAAGGCCATCGCGGCAACGAAAGAGCTGCCCTCCCTCATCAAGCTTGGCGCGCTCCCGGACCATGAGAAAGGGAGGGTCAAATGTGAGAAGAAAAAGAGGATGCACGCGCAAGAGCTTAGAAGGGCACCATTGAAGCCCCACTTGCACGCGGCAGCGAGGAGTACAAACAGGTAAAGTCCGAGGAACGGGCTTTGAATTCCACCTGTAAACATTGTAATGAGGGAGATTATGACTACTTCCGCGGCGTGCAGACACAACCCCCATACCCAGCCGTGGTGCCTGTGAAGCCGAACAATTATTAGATTGAATAAGCTGTAAGTTAAGTATACGAGAATCAGCAGTCGGCTTACGTCAGCATCCCGTCCAAGACACGCCGGAATGAGGCAAGCAGTAATCGTGCACACCACAACCAGGATGAGACGAGCATGAGCTAAGAAATCCTCCCTATCCCAAGCCCCTCCTTCTGGCCCGACTAACTTGCTTTCCGACCCTTCGCCACTGGCTCCCATGCCAAACCCCAGGGTTTTAGCCACAATCGACCGCACTCTCCTTAGAGATTCGTCGAAAAAACCAAGTCCCGTCACGCGCCGAAAGCAACCCGTGGGCAAGAAGGAGTTCCCACCCACGTACCCTCCACCCCAAAATTATAGTTCTATCGTGGCTACCCGCGATTGGGTCATTTAAGCCTACCTAAACAACTTATAAAGGTCAAGTAGTCAATAAGCTATTGACCACTTGAAACTCTACCCGCATTCGCTTGGTAAATGCCGTTTGGTACACGAAATGTTGCAATCTACTGCCCAGTGCCGGACGCCATGCATCAGCTCTGGCGTTGCACTCCGAGGAGGTATTGAGGAGGGAGCCACGTGGGCATCAAGGTGGGTGTTGCCTCCACCAAATCCTTCACCTCGCAGCTCACCATCCTCACCCTCATGACGCTGCTCATCGGACGCAGGCGCGATCTTTCCTACGAAGAAGGCCATGAAATTCTCCGTGCGTTGGAAAAGGTGCCGGAGCAGATCCGGGAAATCCTGAAGCAGGCGGGGAAAGTCCGCGAGTTCGCTGAAAAGTACTGCCACTCGGACCATTTCCTCTGGGCTCACCGGAGTCAAAGGCCCTCTATGTGGCCTCACTTAAGTGGGGGATGTAGCGCTCGCGGGGGTATTGAGCACGCCAAGATCTGAGCCGGAAGCGCAGCCCTTCCTCCGGAAGGGAAAATCCAAACTGGAAGAGAATAACGCTTCGCGGCTGCGCCTTTTAGAAGTGTCATTTAAAGGATTGGCCGGTTAACGGCCGAAAGGACACAAAATCCCCCTGCCGCGCCGGCAACAGAGCAAAGGAAGATCTAAGGGTGTTTTGCCCGTCCGCGGCGCGGCTTGACGATTCCCTGCTAAGACAAACGGTTCCAGCTAACTTTGCTTCTTGACTCGTTCCGGGTCGGGCAGTTCTGCGGTTTTCTTGGAGCCCTCCTGCAAGATGGCGAAAATCTCCGCGATCCTGCTGCGGAAAACATTGGCAGCGTCGCTGACGACTTCAGCTTCCTTCTCCTTGAGCCGTTCGGTGATGAGATCCAGAGACTGCTCCGTTTGTTTGCGCATCTGAGCGGCGGACACTTCCAAGAGATTGTCTGAGGCCTTTTGCAGCTCGGCTAGGACCTCATCAGCCGTCGCGCTCTGGAAGGAACGCACGGACTGTTGGAGCCGGAAGACGACTTCGTCGAGAAGAATACCTGTATCTTTCCGGAACTTGTCGAGGGAGGCATTGCTCGACTGTTCCATCTGTCTCTGATATTCCCATATGGAGTTCTTGGCTTCCATCTCGATTTTCTGGCCTTGATTCTCGAGGCCGACACGCGCCTGTTCCCCAAGTTCTGCGACCGCCCGGGTGCTCTTTCCCACTTGCCGGTCGAGCGCCTCCGTGGCCTTGGCGACGATCTGTTCGCTCAGGGTTTTGATCTGGAGCCCCGCGAGGTCGCGGCTCTGCTCCGCCTGCTGCTGAAGCAAAACGGAGATGGCCGCACGCTGTTTTTCGAGCGCCTCCTGGAAGTTCGCTTCGAGCTCTCGGAGGCTCTCCTCGTGGGACTCTTGCGCTACCTTGTGCAATCGAGTGCGATACTGCTCGAGCCCTGCGAAGGCTTCCTGGTTCAGGGTTTCGACCGTCGACCGCGCCATGGCGAGGAGCTGTTTTTTAGTTTGATCGCCGAGGGTTGCTTGGAAAGCCTTGAGATCATTCTGGAGCTTACCAGTAAGTTGCTCGACCTCTTGGCGGAGAGTTTCGGAGGACGACTGCAGGAGCGTGTGCGCGACCTTCTCGAGCTCGTGCCCGGACACCTTTACGAGGGTGAGCCCCGCCTCCTGAGTCAACTTCTCGAGGTGCTCGCTGAACTTGTCGGGAGCGGATTGAATCACGGCATCGAGCTGTGCTTCCGCTTGGCCCTGCAAACGCACCTGAAGTTCTTGCGACGAGCTTGCGAAGAATTCCTCGGCCATCGCAGACAGGCGTTTGTTCGATTCTTTGCTAAATATTTCCGTCGCGGCCACTGCTTCATCCTGGATACGCTGGCGTACCTTTTCTGCTGAAGCCTCAGCCAGTTCGTCGGCGGTAAATTGGAGTTTTTGCGAGAGCAGCTGAGCCGCCCCTTCCTGCAACTCCCGTGCCAAGTTATGCAAGCCATTTTGAAAGCCTTCGAGGGCCAAGGCTGAGCGCGCTGCCAGTTGCTTTTGATAGTCCTCGACGCCCGCCCGCAGGCTTCTGACCGAATCGAGTTGTGCAGCCTTTAATTTGGAGGTTCCTTGCTCTGCCGCAGATTGTACCGAGCTTATTGCCAATTCCGAGCGCTGAGCAACATTCCTGCTGAAAGCCTCGGCAGCCTTGATGACTTCCTGCTCGGAGGATTGCCGGACTTCCCTGCTTTTCTCTTGCATCCGGTCTTGCAGGCCCTGCACAGCTTGTTGCAGGGAGACCAACGTATCCTGGGTCAATAATTGTGTCTGGTCCTGGAGGGATTGGGTCGTCCGCGCCACCACCTTCTCGGCAGACTCCTGCAAAGATTTCTCCATCTCCTCGCGCACCGCAGGAACGATTTCCCCCGCCATCGTTTCCAGCCTTGCAGCTAAGTTCGTTGTCCCCGAAAGGGCGATTTGATTTAGCTGCTCCTTGATTCCATCAGTTAACTGCTCTTGCTGCCTTTTCAATTCGGCATACGACTTGAAGAGTCGGTCTTTCATGAGGACAGCAAGATGCTCGTCAGCTTTTGCCAGGGTGGCGTTAACGGTCTTCGAAACCGCAGCCAGGACCTGCTTCTGACACCCTGCCTCCAAGGTAGCGGACGTGCTTTCGACTCCCTGGCGGAGGTTGACGGTCAGTTCTTGGAGGGCCGATTCTAGTGCCAGTTGGCTGGCCTCCCGGACCTCTTGTTCCGTATCTTCGACCAAGTTTCTCGTCTTCTTCTGGAGGGCTTCGAACCTCGCCAGCAGGCTCTCGAGGGCCGTGCGCGATGCTTGGACGCGGTCAGCGAGTGCCCCGAGTTTTTGCTGGATCAAAACCACCATCTGATCTTCCGTCCGGTTCGCCGCATCCTGAAAATTAGCCTGCACGCGCAGGGCGAATTGATTCGTAAACCGGATGGCCTTCTCCGTATAATCTTTGAGGCGTGTGTCAACAGCCTCATCGAGCTGTTTGGTAAGCTTTGCGAGCACGGCGGCCGTAATCGCGTCGATTTTTTCCCGAGGAGCGTCAGGGGCAGCGGCAGGTACGAGCGGCGGCGCGGGGCGGACAGGAGTCGTCACGGCTTTTGGCGGCACTGGCTCGGCAGGAGGCGGAGTCAGAATGTCGGCGCCGGGAGTTGGACTCTGGGTGCTGCGAACGGGTTGGGCGGGACCTGTGGCTGGTACTGGCGAAGAAGTTACACCGGCCGTTGGCACGGTGGGCTTGGGAGTTCCGTCCAGTTCCTCTCCGTCAACTCCCAGGGGCGGCGCCGGCTCCCAGTCTTCTGGGGGAAAAATGATGCCCCAAACGTTTCCAGCTTTGAGAAGTTGAACGCCGATTTCCACGGGCTCACCGGGGAAGCGCCTCCTGCCGGTGCTAACCACCGTGGCTTTTGCGGCGAGCGCCAGGCTGCGATTTTCGATCGTGACTACCCCACCCACAACCAAATCCCGAGCAGTTGTAATCCTCGCGCCGTGTCTGTTAACTACTGTGGTGCGCGTGGATTCTTGGAACTCGCTGCCCGAGCTGTCCTTGCCGCTCAGCACTATCGGTATGGCGAGGTTGACGCGTTTGCTCCGCCGCGCTGCCCTCTCCTTGGATTTTGATTGGTCGCGTTCCGATGGAAGAGTCATTGGATCCGTCCCACAGTCGAAAGCTGGAGGTCGCTGAACCCGGTTCAGACACTCTACCCAGCGATGACAGGCCAGATTTGAAGAAACTGGCGAGTTTTTGAACTACTCAGGCGCGGAGGTCCAGCGGTTCGTATCTGCCTTGAGGCGACAAGCGTCCCCCACGCTTGCCCCAAGAGGTACTAGACCAACTCCTTTTTGTATAGCATAGACTGCCGCTCAATTCAACTAAAAAAGGACGAACGATATGGGTGCTTGGTCCCAAGACCTCGCGGTGCCATACTGGCTTGAGACTCAATGTCAGGAACGCTCTTCCAGGTGCACTCCGTACAGGGCTCTGTTTGTCCCTGCAAGCTCCTGTCGCCTGATCACTCGCCCCAAAACCTCAGTTCCACCGCCCGGCTCAGTGTATCCAAAGATGACTCGAATGATATCGCCCACGTTCATCCTTGCGCCGGATATGACGCACAAGCCGATTTTCGAGAGGTTTTCCGTTCCCGCGGTCGCTTCCTGTCCATCAGCCAGCCGAATGCGAACGGGCAGTTTGAGGGTGAGGCGCTTGGCTTTTCGCTTCTCGATGCCGCCTGAAGGAGTTGGTCCGGAGGACAGCCTCGGTTCGACAAGAAACGTTTCCTCGGTCTCAATATAACTGTAACCCCAATCGGTCGGGGCCGCACACTGTGCACATCCTCGTTTGAGAAATGGTTGTTTCCCCAGAGTCTTGTATTCCTCCAGGGTCAGTTGCGCCATTTCCTGAGAGCCACATTGGTGACATTCCAGCCAGGCCTCGATGATCTCTGTTTCTGCTGGCAAGGGAGGCGACGCCTTCGTCGGGAAATAGATCCCCCAAAAATTCGCTCCAGCCTGGAGGCATTCGACGCCCCACTCGGCCTCTCTGCTTGGCGACTTGCTTATCCGACGCACTAGCCGGAAAGGGCAAGACTTGCCACTCCGAAGGTTTGTGATTGTCAATCGCTCGCCTGGCCGAGGCGGGTTTTTCAAAGCGATCTCAGCTCCGTGGCCATCGATCATGACCGTGAAGGTCTCTTCGTCGAAAGGCTGTCCGTTTGCCCCGATCCCTCTGACCTTGATTGGGATCCTGAGCAACACGCGGGTTGTTCGACGATGAAGTTGCTCATGCATAGGGAGTTTGGCGTCCATTATCCAGGATTTCCTTTTTGGCGTTTCTGCTAGCAGCAGTATACGACACGCATCCGCGTTTTGGAACGAGTTGTTTACCTCCGCCTAGCCACCGAGGATCTGCACACCGTGGCGCTTCCGGTGCTTTCCCTTGAGATTGCGCTGAAACTCTGTGACCGAGCGAACTTCGCAATGTATGGAATCAAGCGCGAGACTTGGTTGATTGAGTTGAGAGTTCGCTTGGGAGAGCCAGTCAACTACGCGGACCAGCAAGAGACCCCGCGGTGAGTACCTACTCTTCACAGGTGTAGCTCGCCCTATGCCATTTGAGCCAAGAAAGCACTTAACAAGCAAGATGGATAGACTCAGGTCTCATGTCTTGAGCTTCAGGCGGCTCTTGTTTGCTTCCAGGAAAGCTCGCAGGTCCTCTCCGGCATCAAGGAGCCTGGTCCATTGGTCGTAATACAATGTGACCGGGAAGCGTCCCAATCCATAGACACTTACGCCGCCTTTCTCGCTCACTTTAAATTCCAGCTTGCCGGCTTTCTTCGCTCCCACTTGCTTCTCAAGCTCGGCGATCCGGGCCATCAGCTCTTCCTTCGTTGGCTCTGCCATTGGATCTTTCCTCCTGTCCTCGACGAACCGTCGGGTTATGCTTGCTCAGCCTCCGGGTTCGTTTCCAGCACTGCGGGTCGATCCTTAGCATCGAGGTCGCCCCGATGCCAATTTAATGAAAACGCCATGATAACTTATTTCGCCATAGCGATACAGCCGGACCAGTAAGGCCAGCGCGTGCTGAGTCAATCGGGGCGCCTGCTTAACTCGACCTCGCCGTGGTGGTAGCGCCGGTCTCATGCCCAGCGGGGCAAGGAGGATCGACGATGGCTAGAGACGAGTCTGGGATTTCCAACAACATCCGGAAGGTTTATCGACGTTTCCCTCGGTGGCGAAGTTCGCACACCGGCCGCTCACCGATTCCGGAGCCTTTGTGCGCGGCGGCTGCCGAAGTAGCTCGGGAGCAGGGCGTTCACTTCATGCCATCCCTTCAACCGGTCACGCTCCTGCGTGTTCAACACCAGCATCGCCTTTTTTCTCATCCGGCTAGTTTGCCGGTTTCCAACAGGAACCTTCTACTTTGCTCGTATAGGAACTTCTCATGTTGCTGTGGCATCAGTCGCGCTTTCCCATCGGCTGCGGCCCGGCAGCCGTAAGATCAGAGGCGACCGACCGTATCGAGGCCAGAGCCAGTGATTCACGCATGTGCTCCGCGCGCCAAAGATTTCGAGCGCCAACGATGCCGACACGAAGACCAGATTAATGAAATTCCGCGGGATAAGAACGCGATGAAGCCAAAGATGCGCTCCAAAGTGGCACCCGAAATGTCCATATGCCAAATCAGCATCACCATGGCTGTCTCGACCAGATGCATCATCTCGCTGCCGGCACCTATTGGCCCTTGCTGATCCCCCGCGATAATTCGGCGCCCTACATTACAAAGGGGCATGAGGTCTTATAGGCAGCAATCCGTTCAGGGAGCCAGTCACTCAATCGGGGGGCCAAATAGAACCGGGGCCAGAGCAGGTCGTCGTCCGGCCGGATCATCGCTTCGGCGAGCGCGGTGGCGGCAAGCGGAGTATCCGGGTAAATCCGCACGCCCACCGTGACTTTCAGAGCGTCAAGATTCAGCGAGTCAGCGAACGTAAGGCTCTGCTCGACGCTCTCCCGGGTTTCGCCGGGACCTCCCAGCAGCAGGAAACCTCTGCGGAAGATGCCGGCGTCAGCAAACATCTTTGCAACCGTTTTCACTTCCTCGGTATTGAACCTCTTGTTCAAGCTTGCCAGCATGCGGTCGGAGCCGCTTTCGAACCCGAGGCTGATCTCGCGACAGCCGGCCCGCGCCATCAGTTCCACCAACTCCGAATCGACCCACTTGGGGTAAATGATGCCCCAGAAGTTAATCGCGAGGCCTCGTGCCAAGATCTTCCGGCAAAGCTTTTTGGCGTAGTCGGGTGGAAGGTTAAAGGTGTTATCGACAAAGTTGAAGTTGGTGAACCCGCTCGACGCGAGTTGTTCCAGCCATGCAGCGATGGCTTCCGGAGAGTGTCCGTGGAGGGCGCGTCCTTCGATGGCGGCAGTCGAGCAGAAGCTGCAATCCAGGGGGCAGCCGCGGCGGCTTTGGACCGGAACCCAGAACTCGGATGGGCCGGGAACGGAGGGAATCCAGAGCCCGGGCTCCGGGAGCGGGAGGGCGTCCAGATTGCATGCGATGGTTCTGTCAGCAGGCCGTTGGCCGGGAAGATAGAGGCCGGGCAGTCCGGACATCGGCGCGCCCTTCGCTACGCGTTCGAGCAAGGCCGGGAAGGTTGTTTCTCCTTCACCCTGAATTCCCATGTCGGCCCCGAGGTAGCGCAAGGCGCTCGCGGGGAAAATGCTATAACCCGCCCCGCCCACGATAATCGGAGCATGGCACAGGCTGCGGCAGGTCTTTACGACTTCGCGAACCGGAGGCAGAAGGAACTTCGGATCGGCCATATTCTGGTCATCAATGTTGCGCACCGAAATGCCGATGACTTCAGGCCGGGATTCTGCGATGCAGTCTTGCATGGCCGATTTCGCGTCTCCTTCAAACATCAGATTCAGCAAAACCACATCGTGGCCGGCTGTGCGGCAGGCGGCGGCCACCAGCGCCGGCCCCAGCGGCAGCGGGAGGAGGTTCATCCTCTCAATGTTCGCGGAGATGAGAATGACTCTCACGGCCTCACCCGAGCCCTCATGCGGCTTGAGCACCCACTAAGCGCGGTCATTCCGCCGGTCATGGTAACATAGACTTCCCTCGACTTCGCGTCCAACTCCTACCTCCTTTTCTTCCAATACCGTTCAGTCTTCGCCCAGAATTGTGGTGCATCCGTGCACGTTCGGCCAAAAACTCCTCCAGATTCTTGTCGATTAAAGCGCCATTGGTGCATTTTCCTGTAAAACGCCGTGTTTTTCGCTAGACATTTTGTCGCCCTCGCCTGTTTTTTCATGCACATAGCCGGATCGATCTCCATTCTTAACATCTCTAAGGGTCAGCGCCCCGTTTCGGACCCTGAAAAGCATATTGGTGAGCCGCCACAACTGGCGCAGGCTGGAATCCTCCATCCTTTGCATGAGCAGCGATTTTTCGTCCCGGGGAGCCGTCAGCGCCGCGAGGTTCTCAGGGGATTGCATTTCGTCGAGTTGTTCCGCGAACTTTACGCACACCCTTCGGTAGCTTTCCTCCAGGTCGCGCAGTTGCGCCCGAGCCTGGCGGCACGCGGCCTTCCGTTCCGGGCCATCTTCCAGCTTATTCAGGGATTTGAGGAGAACGCGCAGCTTCAACTCGGCTTCCAAGCCCTCGACCAAATTGTTTTCCAGAGAATTCATGAGATCGGCATACTCCTCCGGGTCTTCCCCCAAGGCGGTCAAGGCCCCGTTCTGCGCCTGGGCATAGAATCCGTGACGCAAATTGGCCGCCGCGACGCGAGCCTTGCCCTCGGGCGTCACCGCACCGTGCGAGTGGGCGCCGTTGGCGCGGTGCGCGGCCAGGTTCTTCTCGGTCATTTCGGGTTTCTTGACGAGCGACATGGGAACCTCCAAAAGGCAGTGGTTAGTGGCTGGTGGATAGTGGATAGTGGCGAGAGGCGGGACTTGGTCGCAGGGAGTTGGTTCTGGTGGCTTTTGCTAGCCACTAACCACTAGGCACTAAGCACTCGCCACTGCCTTTTCCTATGGTTTACGCCGACCCCTTGAATAGGTCTGCGCCCTTTCAACTCGGCCAGTTGGGGCTGGCCTTATTGACCAATATACCATAGCACTACATTGCTTGTCAATAGAGAAATTAGCCTAGAGGCTAGAAGATTAGATTCAGACAAAACGCCACGACTCTTCCCTGCCGGTCGGAAAAAGTCTTTTGGGGAACCTGTCTGATTGTCCAAACTGCATGCCTCCCGCCAGCCCGCGAAGCGGGCGGAAGATCGTAGCCCATGGCGCCAGCCATGGGAGAATGGCCCGCTATCCTATCGCGTGGAAGACAAGATGCGCCTGGCGAAGGACCACCGCTCGCTCAAGGTGAATGATTCCTTGACGCTTGGCGGCATCCCGCCCGAAACCTTTGAATACCGCCTGGGCAATCGCAGCGCCCTCGAATGGGTGATCGACCAATACCAGGTGACGGAAGACAAGCACAGCGGCATCCGCTCCGACCCCAACCGCCCCGACGACCCCGAATACATCGTCCGCCTCGTGGGCCAGGTCATTCGCGTGAGCCTGGAAACCGTGAAGCTTGCAAAATCCTTGCCCGCCCGCGCCGATCCTCCACGCCCCTGATGAGGCGAGTTCTCCTCACTTCAACAAGGATCCGCCGTCCGCAGTTTCTACCGATCCCACACTGAAGGCACTCCTTCGTAAACTGAGTGAGCTATTGTGACCAAGCATGTGAGCCGGATTGAACTGACACTGAATCCAGCCAAGGGTATAAGAACCGTGCCTCTCGGATTTGGCGCGACGCCTTCCCCCAATAGGCGCGCGGCCGAATCTGGCAGTAGAGTCCAACTGTCGAGTCCGGGGCAGCCCTGCGCAAGTTAAAGAAAGACAGCATCATCAGGGAGTTGTACCTCTGGACGACGCAACAGTGGCGAAGCCGATTTGCCATACGAAGAAAAAGGAGAAACGTCAATGAAGAAAACCCTTATTACACTTTTGGCTGTATTGAGCTCATTGAGCGCGCTAGCTCAAACCGAGCCGCAAAAGACCGGCACCGTTCCGATTTACCGGATCACCTTCGTGGCGCGGACTATCGAGGCCATTAATTACCGCCACCGAAGCGGAAGCACCAGAATTGACTTCCAAGGCACCACCCTTCTGCCTGAGGCGCGAGGCAATGCGGAGGTCGCGAGCAAGCAAGGCGCCATCCGCATCGAATCTGAGTTCCAAGGACTGCGGCCGGCGAGCAACTTCGGTCCTGAGTACTTGACCTACGTTTTATGGGCGATCACTCCGGAGGGCCGCCCGATTAACCTGGGCGAAGTCCTGTTCGGCCACGATGGCAAAAGCAAGTTGAATGTCACCAGCAATCTGCAAGCTTTCGGCTTGATCGTGACCGCCGAGCCTTACTTTGCCGTGACGCAGCCCAGCGACGTGGTGGTGATAGAGAACGAAGTAAGAGCGGACACCAAGGGACAGTTTGAGCAAGTTGAGGCGAAGTACGAACTGTTGAAGAGGGGACAGTACGAACTCAACGTGAATCCGGACGAGCTTCGACCCATAACCCTGGATTCCCGAGCCCCGCTCGAACTTTACGAGGCTCGCAATGCGGTGCGGATTGCCAAATGGACCGGAGCGGAACAGTATGCTGCGGACTCGCTGAATAAAGCCGAAGTGAGTTTGCACAGCGCGGAGGACTATCAAGCGCGAAGAGGCAATAAGAAGTCGGAGATCACGGCGGCGCGCGAAGCCGTACAAACCGCCGAGGATGCTCGCATCATTACCGTCAAGAAGATAGATGCGGAACGCCAAGCGAGCGAGCTCCAGGCTTCCGCCGATGCCGAAGCCCAGGCGAAGGCCCAGGCAGACGAGGCAACCCGGCAGAAGAAGCAGGCAGAGAAAGAAGCCGCCGAGGCCCAGGCCCAGACGGCCCGAAATCAAGTGACGTCGGACGCTGCGGCAGCCCAAGCCCGAGCCGCGTCGGACGCTGCGGCAGCCAAGGCCCAGGCCGAGACCGATGCCGCCAAAGCCAAAGCCCAGGCAGACGCTGAACAAGCTCGACTCGCTGCGCAACAGGCCGAGAACGACAAAGCGGCCCTGCGTGCCAAGTTGGCTGAGCAATTGAACTCGGTTCTTCAAACGCGGGATACCGCCCGCGGGCTTATCGTCAACATGTCCGATGTGCTGTTTGACACGGCCAAATACACGTTG